>JAEEGL013090512.1_pt1 | contig 27511 bp, 30 predicted proteins | sample 9134231 | NCBI WGS metagenome assembly JAEEGL01 (sample SAMN16246548, study PRJNA631951) | gut metagenome | biome: gut microbiome; feature: rumen; material: fiber-attached | host: Bos | place: Iran: Karaj | collected 2018-10
GATATCTCGCTGCCGAAGAAGTGGACGGAGCGATTCCAGTCGAAGGCGCAGTTTAAGCGCTTCACGAAGGGTGTGTCAGAGGCTGCTGAAGAGACTCCTACGGAGAATCAGGGTGGCGGTAACTCGGGTGGACCCTCTTCTGAGGGTTAGGGGTTAATGGTTATGGGTTAAAGGTTAATACATCTTCCACCTAACATCTTACCTCTTACATCAGTCTTTAGAATTACTAAGTAATCATGAGTGGAGCCCTGATGGTTGGGGCCTGAGGGGCTCTCGCTCGTTATGTTAAACTTTTAAATTAATATCTTTATGAAAAAGAAAGAAATAGCAAAATTCGTGATCCAAACAGTGATTAACCTTCTTGCTGCCGTACTTACGGCTCTCGGCGCAAGCTCGTGCGTAAGAGGACTTTAATTTTTAGTTCATGCGCACAATTACATTGATTGTTGTTCACTGCTCGGCAGTGAGGCCAGAACAAACCAGTTCAGCCAAACAGATTGACGAATGGCATCGCGACAGAGGGTTTCACAATGGGATCGGGTATCACTTCGTCGTCAGACGGGATGGTTCTATCGAGTTGGGACGGCCATTGGAAATGGTTGGTGCCCATGTGGTAAACCATAACAAACACTCGATTGGTATCTGCTACGAGGGCGGCCTTAACTCATCAGGTGAACCGGAGGACACTCGAACACCGGAACAGAAACGCGCACTCCGTGAGAAGCTGGAGGAGCTACACCAGATGTTCCCGAAGGCATTGATAGTGGGGCATCGTGACTTGAATCCCGGTAAAGATTGTCCGTGCCTTGATGTCATCAGCGAGTTTAGGGATTTAGAACCCCTCCCCAGCCCCTCCCGAGGGAGGGGGAAAGAACCCCTCTAATCCCCCTGTTTAGGGGAAGGAATGAGAGACCCCCTCGGTCCCCCTGTTTAGGGGGAAGGATGAGCCCTGACCGATTGGTCGGGGCTTTTATTTTTAAGGTGTTTGTAGAAAATAATTGTGCTGAATGGTGGGAGTTCGGAAATTAATTTGTATCTTTGCAAACGAACTATATAAATCTAGTCAGAAATGTTGCTGGAGTCAGTGCATCAGATGATGATTTACGTTATTTCGGGGGTTCTACAGGGACTCTGCCTCACACCAAGGCAGTGACCCTCTCTCGTGATTCATGGCAATTATGGTTCAAGGTTCAGGGTGAATGGTATGAAACGCCAAAATGGTATTTCACGGATTGATGAAAATTGAGAATTGATAGTTAGTTATTCCGTAATCATCGAAAAGAACAAAAACCTCGAAAACCCCTTCTGACGTTTGTGACTCCTACAGAGCCTTTGTGCTAAGTGTTATGGCTCTGCCTTTAAGAACAAGTTCTTACGTCAATTCCAAACCTCTTACCACATAACTACCGTTATTCCAAACCTCAGAAGGAAAAACCTGCAAAAGCGGATGCAAAATCGAGTTGTACGGATATTAGATGCCTTGTGGCAGTTTTGTAGTTTTGTGTTTGTGCCGCAGAGGAGACCGAAAGATTAATATGGCTATACAGTATTCAATATGGCGAAAGATATAACAACAAAGAAAAAGTGGCCAGATAGAGCAATTGACTTCTTTGCAAAGAAAGATAATAAAGTATGGGGTGCAATATTTGTCCCTTTCATCGTATGCTTTAAACATAAGGTGGAATTTTTCTTGTGGGGCATGTTCGTTGTTGTTGCTGGTCAGCTAGGTACTATCATCAATGTGGTTAACAGGACTCTGTTTCAGAACCCGGATTGGAGTTTTGCACAAGCTTTATATCCAGATAGTGTATTTGGGAGTTTCTATACTTATGCTCTTGTTTTGATTGCTTCCTTGATAGCACCCTTGTTTACTCGTATAAAGAATGGAAAGGAACCGCTATTCCGTTCGATGACAATAGTATTTACCACACTGTTAATTTTTTGCTTATTGCTTTGTGCGGTGTTTTTCTCATTTGCTTCTCAGGAGATAAGAAGCGTAAGGTACGAGGATTTTGCTCCTCTAAAAATGTGTGTGGATGTTAAACAATTGGTTTTCTTTCTGCTGTCTATATTATTCGCTTGGTATGCTTTCGGATTATCGCTCATGGCTCAAAACAATGAAGGAAAAGAATGGAATGACGACAGATATTTGGAAGAGGAACAGGAGAAAGTAGAGGAAATAGACGAAAAGAGTACGGATGTCACTAATGATGGAAAGGATACTGCACTATGATAAGTTTTGATTATATAGAAGTTAGGCAACCCATTGGAGTTTTTTATTTGTGCTCTATACCGGCGAATGTGTTGCTGAAAATAGTAAGTGTAACTCGTCGTGGGCAGCAGGCTGAAGGCGTTCAGCGTGAGTTGAGTGAACCGAGAATTAAGAAGATAGGTGAGTATTGCTCAGATCCAGACGCTATTTTCCCGACGCCTATTGTCGTGAGTGTTAATGTGGATGCCAACGTCAAAGTGGATGAAGAAAAACGAAAAATAAACATTGGTGGGGATGAATCTATTATTGGGGATGTGATAGATGGCCAACATAGGTTATGGGGAATAGAAAGATCTAGCTATGTGGAATCTTTTTATTTGCCTGTAGTTTTAATGTTTGGACTGACTACCGAACAAAAAGCATATGTTTTCTCCACTATCAACAGCAATCAGGTAAAGGTTTCGCCTAGCTTAATTTATGATCTTTTTGATGTGGCAAAGGAAAGGAGTCCGCATAAGACGGTTCATCAGATTGCCAGGGTAATGAATAACTCGGAGTCATCACCGTTTCATAATCGTTTGAAGATGCTTGGGAAAAAAGAGCAAAATCAAGATAATGCGACCCTTTCACAGGGTACTTTTGCGAAATCTGTGCTTCAGCTTATTTCTAAGAATCCTGACGACGATGCAAGAAGAATAAAGAGAGGAGAAAAACTTGTTCAGGATGAGAGATGCCCTCTTAGGGAGTATTTCATAGATGATAAGGATGATGTCATTACAAAGATATTAATGAACTGTTATAGTGCTCTAAAGGATGTTTTTCCGAAGGAATGGGATATTCCTCAAAAGAATATCTTGTGGAAGACCACAGGATTTAGAGCTGTAATCTATGCCCTACCGAGTTTAATAAGAAAGGGACGAAGAGAGAAAGTCTTGACAAAGGATTATTTTGTAATGTGTTTCTCTGCTTTCAGGAAACAGTTGGAAATAGAGCATTTGACTTTGACTAGCAAGGATTTTCCTGGAGGCGGGGAGCAAAATCAGAAGGTCTTGGCGGCAAAAATTATAAATGCTGTATCTAATCTGAATATGGAGGATTATATTGCCAATATGATACGTCCTGCAGATTTTGTGGAATTTCTGGAAAATGTTGGCGAATTGGATTATCATGAGATTTATGATTTAGCTCAGGCTCTCCAAGGACATAATGAATCATTGGTGTTCTTCAAATGTAAGGAAGATGAAGAGGGTAACAGAGAAATCACCTATCCATATTATGATGCATCAATAGGGCTGACCGAAGAGGAGGCCAAGGACAGTTTGAAGTATCTTGAGAATAAATACATGGAAGGTATAGATGCAGATACTTGGTATGGGTACAGACAGTCCTTGGAGAAGGCACTGAACGAAAGGGATTAATAGAGAAGATACGGAGATGGATTTGCATAAACATTTTGTAAAAGCAGTAGTTAAAGACTTAGAGGTACAGAACGGTACCACTTTTGAGTATATGTGTCAGCCATTGATGGAGCTTTTGACAGACTCAGAGGTGATATTGAAAGGCCATAATCTGTATTTGAAGCCCGTAGGTTATTCTGTTGACTTGATTAAGGATGCGAAGACAGTTGGTCAGTGCGGAACAGATGAGAAATACTTTACAAATGGGAAACCATTGTCAGATATAGAAGGTTGTATCAAAAACAGTCCAGGAAGTAAGCATATCTATTTGTTTGGAAACAAAAGGGCAACAGGAGGAGAGTATCAAGCAGTTAAACGAGAAATTGAAATAAAATATAGCAGGCTACACGTTGAGCTATATGATGCCCAGAGGATAGGCGAGGTGTTGTATCACAATATTTTCAGGACTACACAAATTGAGCGGATTCTTAGATTCTTGCCTGAAGCGAAGCGATACTACCTAATTATGCCTCAAACCAATAATGTCCCTTTGCCATCGCCAAACTATGTAAACAGGCCTGAGGAGAATGAGGTGTATAATTTGCTTGAAGAAAAGCAAATTGTACAGGTATATGGTTTAAGCGGAATAGGCAAGAGCCAGCTGGTCATGTCAATAGCAGGTAAACATGGAGAGAACTATGATACTGTACTATGGTTTGACGGCGACAAGGTGGATGTCAACGACATCGCTTCCATATATGCCAATAGGCTTGGTGAAAGCATAAACCTAAAGACTGTTCTTGGGCAGTTCAGGATTCTACTGGTGGTTGATAATCTAAATGAGGGTGTGAGGGCATTTATGGCAAACTTCCTGGATAATAATAAGAAAGGAAGCAGATGTATTGTAACCTCGTTGCAAAAGAATCTGGATGAAGAACATAGTTTCAAATTATCTTATGTAGATGATGGAATTTCTAAGCAGATATTATATAGTGGTACCAAACGCCCCACAGAGGAACAGGCGGGAAGGCTATTAAAAGAGATCTCAGGATATCCATTACTTTTAGAATTGGCAAAAAATACTGTGGATAATGGAGACTTTGGTTGGGATGAACTGATAGAAATCAGTAATCTGACGGGGATATCTGATGAGGAACGCAACGTTGCCTTTGCTGAAAGAATAGTTGGAAGATACAGAGACGGCTATTTTGAGTTGTTTAATGCAATCATTATGCTTAGCAGCCTGCGCATAAGCTCTGATTTTTTGAGAAGTATCGATGTGTTCAAACTAAAAGACCTTGTACGCTTTGCCATACTACAATCGAATGAAGAGTTTAGTTATCAGATACACGTTGTAGTACTGAATGCTATTCGGAAGGTAATGGAAAAGGATACGGATGCAAATGGATTCAGACGGTTGTTGTATCAATACCTGAGAGAGCATGTACAGAAAAGAGATGCAGGGCTTTATGTGTTCATGAAGATACATGGAGATGCTTGTTTGGGTTTGGCCGAGAAACTAGAACCGTCAGATACACTGCGACATTATATAGTGTTGGCTGTGTGCTATACAATGGACACTTATCAAAATCATGATAGGTTTATAGGCATGATAGATGCCCTGAATACTGATTTTGAGAAGCATGAAATAGATCTGAATCTATTGATAGAACGGATGGAAATAGTGCAAAATAAGCTGTATTTAGTTTCTGGCAAGGATGAAAGTGTGAAGAAACAAACCATACTGAAAGATGTTGACAATCTTAACTGCCTATCACATATCTCTGACAATCAAAAAGCGCTTGTGTGCCATCACATAGGTAAATGGCTTCTTACGGTTCATGAGGAAAAAGATGGTGAGGAATACCTGAAAAAGGCGATAGATATCGTGCCTAGTTCGTATAGTAGTAGATTGCAACTGGCTCGATTGTACAATAGGCAGAATAAAAAAGATGGTTTCATTCAGATGATAGGTGAGTTGTTGAAAGAGGAAACTCTAAAAGATGTACCTGTATCGGTGCTACTATCGGCATATGGACTTCTGGCACCAAGTAAGTATGCAGATCTTTGCAAGCAATATTTGGACAAACAACTTGAAACTTTCGTCTCAACGGTATATGCATCACTTTCGCAGGGGTATACGCATACCTATTTGGAACTGGCAAAGCTATCGCGCCACTTAGCATATAACTATCCGGAGGAGTATAATCAGTTGTGCTCCAGATTACCTTTGCCTCTCGATATTGCGAACGATATGCGGCTGAGAGAAAACTATGGCAATATAATTGCAGCGCAGTATAGGTATTGCGATAATGAAAGTGAGTATCGAGATAGAATCTTCCATAAGGCAGAGATGTATCTTTTGATGACGAATCGCGATAATGATTTTAAACGGAAAAATCTTTTTGACCTCTATATAGCAGCAGGCAAGGCTGATGAAGCACTCGCAGAAGCGGAAACCTACGAGAATCAGAATGACATATATCTGCATCAAGGATTGTCGAAAGTTTATAGAATAAAGGATAATTATACTGAGGCTTTGAAGCAGATAGACTATTCTATAGCCAACGAGGGTGCCGCTTATATAGCCCATAAGTCGGCATTCAGGCATGATAAGGGATTGTGTATGAGGGGATTAGGAGATGAAAAATGGCTGGAAATTATGGCTGAAGCCATTGAGATGCAGCCTAATGAGAAGGTGAAGGAACTGTGGAGAAGGGAAATGACTTCGTAAGGAAGAAGTCATGGATAAAAGATCAAGGGACTTTGTTCCGTTATGAAGTAAAGGATAAAAGTCATGAAAATGATATATGCCACGACAGGAAATAGATGGTTTATGGATCGAGGTTAATGAGGAATTATTAATATGGGAGAACAATACTTCAAAGGCGTGTTGGCCGGTTATCTTGGGGCGAACTTTATGTGTGGCCCTATAACCGAATGGCAGATAGATATCATCAAAGAAAACATTTCGCATTATTGTGAAGCGACAATTGACCATTCCCAGCTCTCATATCAAGAGAAAGAAGACCAAAAGCGCCAAATGAAACAAAGCCTGGAAGTGTATATCCAAGGCGTGAAGGATGAGATGAAAGCGGTGGGGAGGATGAAGTGACTGATAAAGAGTTATGAAACAGAAATCTGAAATAGATGAGTTGTTCTTTCGTCTTATGGGATACTATCCCAGTAAGGCGGGAGAGGCTTATGAAATTATCTCAGCTGCTGCTCTTGGTATTGTAAGAGCACAGGCTGCAGAGCATAACAGGTTCCTGAAAGGTGAGAGCGGAGGAAGACCTTACCAAATAGATGGGCTTCTAAATGGTGACATTATGGTGGAGTCGAAAGATTATACCGTTGATGACAGAAAGGTAGGAAGGCCAGACCTTCAGAAATTACAAGGAGCACTGACTGACTTGCCTCAAATAAAGGAGGGGTATTTTACATCTGCAACAGATTATAGCCGTGATGCAAAAAAATATGCTAAAGGAACAGAAACGAACGATAAGCAGAAAAAGATAACCACAGTGGATGTAAGACCTTCTACCGTGGAAGACGAGAAGGGGCGAATTAAGACTATCGTAGTAAATATAACATGGGCATCCCCTAACTACGATTGTGGTAAACGGACTTTCATCTTTGCAGAAGGCGGCAGGGAGATGATTGATGACTATATGATAAAACATGGAATGACTCAATGTTCATTGCAAGCTATTGATCTGTATGATAAAGGTGGAAATTTATTGATTTCAATTCCAGAGTTTAGTCAGCGTCATCACCCGAAGTTTACGGATGAAGACAAGACTATAAGCGGTAAAATGCTCATAGATGCTTACCTAAAGTTCTATGATATCTTGATACCCATCAAGGGCATTGCTTATACTGATGTCCCTATTGAACGAGGCTCAGAGACATTCACCATTGAAGCCCAAGGGAATGCCACCATCCTAATAAAGTCTGATAAACTTGACGTGAATAAGCTAATTACGGATGTGGAACTAAAGACAGCAATGGAAAAGGTGGTTGGGAAAACTTCTAAATAATAGAATGATAGATGGAAAAGAAGTATGCTTCATATCTGGATGAAATAACCGCAGACGAATTGTATGAAGGTCTTCTCGGGTATGGTATGTTTGCTAATAAGCTACCTCCAGTATTCACATCCGTGCCTTTCTTCGATTATTGTCAAGCAAATAATCCACATTTCTCTGATACGTGGCAGGACTATGTGTCATTCTGCTCAATGAGGAATATTAACATTCCAAGACAGTTTGGCATTCCATCACCCATGAAGTATCAGCGCCTATGCATGACGCTTAAAGATAATTGGGATAATTTGAAGCTACATTTTCATCAGCAAACGGACTATCAAGATTATCGTATAAGCAGAATACATCTCAGGAAGCTGCACGGGAAGAAGGAGCTGTTTGAGATGAACTACAAGAACTGGCGTATGGATGGAAATCCTGAGACCGATCTGTTGTTCTTGAAGCAAAAAGGTGCTAGCAAGTATATAATAAAAGCTGATATATCAACTTGCTTTCCAAGTATTTATAGCCATTCTTTGCCCTGGGCTATAGTGGGAAAAGAAATTGCAAAAAATACTAGAACGCAGCCTGGTTTATGGTATAATCAAATAGATGCCGCATGCTCTACGTTAAAGAATGGAGAAACTCACGGTCTACTGATAGGGCCTTATGCTTCAAACTTGTTGGCTGAAGTGATTCTTACTAAGGTGGATAAAAAGTTGTATGATGCCGGCTATAGGTATTTTCGCAATATTGATGACTTTGAGTGTTATGTAGATACGTATGAGGAAGCACAGCGTTTTCTGCATGATTTGGAAGAGACATTAAGAGAATATGATTTGCCACTAAACCATAAAAAGACAGCAATTCTTTCCCTGCCTGTTGCAATGTCAGAAAAATGGATTCATAGACTAAATGGCTTTCTTGCTACAGCTGACGAGCAGATAAACTATAAGCAAGTAAATGCTTATTTGGATTTAGCTCTTGGACTTGCTTCAGAAATAGGAGATTCTGCTGTTTTAAAATATGCAATCAAAACCCTTTCAGGTCAGAATCTGACTGAAAATGCAAAGAAACTTGCTTCAAAGCGTATTATGCACATGTCGGATGTCTATCCGTACCTTGTGCAATTGATGGAAGATTCCGTATTTGCACCATTTGGTGTAGGTCAATCAGAGATAAAAGCGTATGCTGATGCATTGTATACGGACTCAAAGGCTTCTCATAATTATGAGGCAATATGCTATGCTATTTATTTCAGTTTGAAGCATGGTTTTGCGCTGAACAAACTAGATATTGACTGGGTGATTGAAAGGAGTGATTGTGTATTGTTGCTGATGACATGGCTGTATTACTTGAAGCTGAATCATGGAAACCGACGGGCAACTGACTTAAAGCCTCTACGCAAAGAGGCTGAAAGATTGAGGGATGTTGATATGGATAGGTACTGGTTGTTTTGCTATGAAGTCATTGCTATGTCAAACCTTAAAGATGACTGGAAGGTATTAAAGAGAGCAGGAGTCAGTTTTATTAAGGCCGGATTGTGAGTTTATGATAGAGATAGCGCCAAACAAATACGAGCATAACCTTTTTGATGCCTTTTGGACATACAAGCCCAAGAATAAAAAGGATCAGAAACTATTTGATTTAATTGGGAAGGTATGTAGGGCAAGGCTTGTAGACAGGCATAATTGCGACAATCAGCATTTGCTTATTAGTACCATAAGTCTGACTGACGATGAGCAAAAGATTGTAGAGGAGAATAATCTTTTAGAGCATCACAACCTTGAAGTGAGAACGAGGTTTTTGGATGTTATGATGAGGTTTATTAAGGGTAAGGGACGGCTTGCGAAAATGAAACTGGTTTCAGATGGCTATTTGCAACTATACAAGAAAACTGGAACTGTTCTCTATATGGTGCGCGCCATTGAATGTAGAGAGGTGAGAACCCTTTATGATGAGGGGTTTTTGAGAGAGTTTTATTCTGTAGTGGCTAATCCCATCGTTCACCCAGGATGGATGATACAGGTTTTGGGTAAGGTGAAATCAAAAGTCACCGATGGTCTCGACAATATTTATATAAAGTCTATTCTGACTGATTATGCTACAGAAGCAGTTACGAAAGACGCCTATTGGAAGGATAGCTATCTTGACATGCTTAAGGGAATAGGAGCGTTAGAGATTAAGGATTATCATTATCAAAAAGCGCTAAATTGGGAGAAGTATGCAGACCAGATGGAAACTAATAAGAAAGAGAATGTCTTCAATGTTGGTTTGCATTCTATACTTCAAAAGAGCTACAACGAGATTAATCAAGTAAAGAATAGCTATCAAGAGGACTTTAAGCGTATCAGAGATAAATACAATGCTGCAAAGAAGGCTTTTGTAGAGGCCATGTCTTTGTTCGGTGTGAAATATAAGTATGAGGTGCCGCAGAATATGGTAAAGAACATCCAGAAGAATGTGGCTGATATTAGTATTGAGACAGCACCACAAGCTTTAATCAGCTATTTGGCTATACCTTTCTTTTCATCTTGGAAGCAATTAATTGATGAACATATAAAGAAAAGTATCCAGGGAAGTAGCGTCATAGAACGCTTCTTTCCTCAAAGTCAAAGACTGGATGATGAAGGAAATGTTATTGGGATATCAGATTTTAATCAAAGTCAAAGCTTAATAGTACATGAGTATATAAGAGCTACAGTGCTATATTATATTCTTTGCGTGTATGAAAGAATAGGAGAGCATACACTCGATTTTGGGATAGGGCGTTTCAATAAGATTTTGAAAGATGTAAAGCCCTCTTTTATTGAAGAAGACCGGGTGCAGGTTTGGGCTCAAGCATACGATTATTACTTCAATGGGGATATTGTAGCGACTTGCCACTTACTTATGCCGCAGTTTGAACATGCCCTACATAATTTGCTGGAGGAGATTGTTGAGGATGTTACATTGCTTGACAATGATATACAGAAAGAGCCCACCCTTATAGGCATTTTGAATCAACTGAAGCCATTTTGCAACCCTACTCTTTACGATGAACTATATATGTTCTTGGTTGACGGCAATGATGTTAATTTCAGAAATCGCCTACTGCATGGTTTGATGGGTACAATGGATATGTTTAGATATGGTCATTACATGTTTTATCTATCCAATTTGCTATATTTTAAGGGAAAAGATTTCTTGAAAATAGGAGAAAACTGAAGAGAAGGACATTCAATGAAAATGTAAAAAGTTGAACTAAAGAATATAACAGACTAAGAATATGAAATACTTAATCGTAGTGGCGCACCCGGATGATGAGGTGCTGGAGCATCAATATGGAAATGGGCTCACAATGGTGACCAGGTGGCTATGCTATCATTGTATTTAGGAGGTTTGTGATTATAGGTAGTAGTAAAAATGACACTCCCAATGATAGTCGAAATGGTTCTGTATATGGTTCTGTATATGGTGCTGTAAATAGTTCTGTATATGGCGGATTCAAAACCGTTCTTGTTAAAATAATTGGGAAAAACTTTAATAAGTTGATTCTTTATTGTAATTTTGTAGCGAATTCTTTAATAAGGCTAGGTGAGATGTCTAAGAGATTATATTGATATTTGGAATAAATAAACAAAATATACTATGTCAGAAAGAAAGAGAATATACCTTTGTCTGGCTCATATGAGCGAGGACGGAATGGAACAGAAGTACGTCAAAGAGGCTTTTGATACGAACTGGGTGGTGCCCCTTGGGCCAAATGTGAATGGGTTTGAGAAGGACCTTGAAGAGTTCGTGAACTCTGGTTCAGGGTTCACGGTTCAGGGTTCACGGTTGGAAAAGCGAGTGGTGGCACTCTCTGCTGGTACGGCGGCAGTGCATCTTGGATTGTTAGCTGCTGGTGTGAAAGCAGGTGATGAGGTGATTGTACAGAGCTTTACGTTCTGTGCTTCTACGCATCCTGTGACGTACCTTGGGGCTATTCCTGTGCTTGTGGACTCTGAGCCGGATACTTGGAATATTGATCCTGAACTGTTGGAGGTGGCTATCATAGACCGTAAGGAGAAGACGGGTAAGTATCCTAAAGCTATCGTTCCTGTTGCTTTGTATGGTATGCCATATAAGGCTGACCGCATTATGGAGATAGCCAACAAGTATGGCATTCCTGTGGTTGAGGATGCTGCAGAGGGTTTTGGCTCTCGCTACAAGGGACAGATGCTGGGCACATTCGGTAAGTATGGTGTGTTGTCGTTCAATGGCAATAAGATGATTACTACTTCTGGTGGTGGTGCACTGATAACTGAGGACGAGGATCATTGGCGCGAGATTATGATGTATGCAACTCAGTATCGTGAAAGCTATCCATACTATCAGCATGAGAAGATTGGATATAACTACCGCATGAGTAACATCTGTGCTGGTATTGGTCGTGGGCAAATGACAATTGTGAATGACCATTTAGCCCATCATAAACACGTTCAAAAACTATATGAAGAGCTTTTGAAAGATGTCCCGGGCATAAATGTTCATTCTCAGCCCACTGAGGAATGGACAGATGTCAAAGGTCAAAAGTCAAAGGTATATGATAGTAACTATTGGCTGTGCACCATCACCATTGATGAGGATGTGAAGGTAAAGGGACAGGAGGATGCTTATAAGACTATCGTGACTGGTGCCGTTGGTGGTGCAGCAGGTGTGATTCATGCAGCAGAGTCTGCTCACACCGATTGTGAACCAAATGCCAACGTTGAGGCTATGCGCGTGGCTCTCGACAAAGCCCAGATTGAAGCTAGACCAGTGTGGAAGCCGATGCACTGTCAGCCGGTCTATCGACGCGGCAATGTAAAAATTGAAAAATGTAATAATGATAATATTATCTGTCAGACATCGGAGTCGAGTGTAGCGTATGTTAATGGTGTTTCTGAAGCTTTATTCAAAGTTGGTATGTGCTTGCCCGCAGGTCCATACGTCAGCGATGATGATGTAAAGTACATCGTTGACACCATTAAAGAAAACATCATCGGATGAAAATCCTGAAAGCTATTTGGCAGTTTTGTTCATACCTCTTTTGGCCACAGAGAAGATCGAAGTAAAGAACCATTCTTAATATAGGCATCGTTCGTTAGGCGTAACTTGTTTATTCATAGATATTTGCAAAAATCATAAGCATTATTAGGAAACTGAGCGTAATCTGCATACCTTTGCCTGCGATAATGAATAAATGAGATAAATATGAAACTTATAAAAGAAGTAAATCCTGTACAAACATATTTGAGGGGAAGTTTAGCTGCTTATATGGAGTCCATCTCAATGAGTACTCCTCTTACCGATAGGCGGGTTGATGAGATTAAGGAGAAATTGAAACATTTTTGCGAGAAGAAAATAGATGATTCACAACTCTCAAATCAAGAGAAGGAGGAACAAAAGCGCCAGATGAAACAAAGCCTTGAAGTGTATATTCAAGGGGTGAAGGATGAGAATAAGTTTGGGAAATAACAGAATCATAGTTGACTAATGATATGGATTTAAAAGATTTGAATGGTTTGCAACCTATAACATGGGGCTTTGTTGTGATGTTGCTGCTGGTAACAATAGTGCCAGGGTATCTGCTGATATTCCTATTCAATGAACAGTTGTTCTTAGAGGTGGATACGATGAAGTTGTTATTCCTTTCGGTTAGTATTACGATGCCATTATGGAGTTTTAATACCTTTGTGTGTTTCTTCAACAAGGAGGATCAGATGTCTGTGATGGAGCGCTTACAGTTCAATGGTTTTCTGGGCGCGTTCTTTACGTTCTTACCTTTATATACTCCTGCATTAGTCAAGTTATTTTCTGATATAGATATTGACTCTGCAATTTATATTTCAGGTGGTACAGAATTATTCTCTCTATTAGTTTGCATTTATTCGATTTTCGCTGGTAACAAGAAATAGAAAAAGTGTTCATAATAGGCTATGGAAATAAAAAACAATCCGTTAAAGAGGTTTCTGGCTAATGCCTTTGGCTTGAACTTGGCTCCTAATAATCTGATAGAAGCATCTGCGACAGCCAGTGATATGGATGTCAATGTCAATACTGATCTTGTTCAAGTAGATGAGGCTGTGAAAATCAGAGCTGGTAAAAGGCTCTTAGCAGAAGAAATCAATAAGCAGAATAACATTGAGGATGTTGTGCAAAGGGCTGATAAGATACTGGAATCAGAGCCACTGATTCCTGAAAGTCAGGATGTTACAGAACAGGACTGGGTGGATGAATGTCTTGATGGTGCAGGAAGGGCATATAATGACAATCTTAAGGATTATTGGGCGAAACTGCTTGCAGGAGAGATTAAGAAGCCTGGCTTTTATTCAAAGCGGACTGTTGCGTTCATGAAGTCTCTTTCGCAAAAGGATGCTGAAAGGATTAGGAATATGTGTCAGTATGTGATGTATAGTGAAAAGAACGATGCCTCAATATTGCAATATGATGAGGAAATGTATAGTTTCGATGAAATTAGATTCCTTATGGAATTGAGATTGCTGGATTCTCAGAGTTTTATCGTTAAAAAATACAAATTTGATAAAGGTGAGGGTCACATGGGCTTCTATCATGGTGATGCAGGTTTTATCATTAAGGTAAAGAAACCGAATTATGATTTGCCTGTATATACCTTTACAGAATTGGGATTAGAGGTCTTGTCGATTATTGATGACATGCCGACAAATATTGATAACCTGAAAAACTTCTCGGAATATATGATAAAAAGAAAAGAACCGATGGAGTTCTTATGTGGAAAGTTGGTGTTGGTAGATGGAATACCTGCAATCAATAAGAAAGAAATCATTTTTGAATTGCCAGAGAAAGATCAGTCGGTAGAGACAATGTAGTATTTCTTCCATAGAGGATTTGCAGAAGCGGATGATGGATGCATGATACACTAGGATGTTTGATTGGATGGTTCATGACAACTTGTGGTTAATGGTTCAAATTTGACATTAACGGAGAATTAGGCAGGTGGTAAGCAATACTTACTAACTGATGATACGACAAAATGGATGTCACAGATTGTGATACCCTATTGAAAGAGAATACGATATGACTATAGAAGAGATACAGAAATCGACGGAGTTTCAGGTGTTTGACCGGAAGAGTGCCCGCATAGATGCGAAAGCGCTGGCGATCACTATCATCGCATTCGCGAATGCGGATGGCGGAGGCAGGATTGCCTGCACCGGAGTACAGGCAGAATGAGTTTATGGTGTATGCAACCATTAGGCAGGCGAAGGATGTGGTGACTACGGAAAAGACTACGGAAAAGACTACGGAAAAGACTACGGAAAAGACTACGGAAAAGACTACGGAAAAGATTCTGAACTTGATATTGGAGAATCCTAAAATAACGACAGAGGAGTTGGCTCGTGTGTGTGATATGACTCCTGACGGGGTGTACTACCATACGAAACGTCTTCGTGAAAAGGGTTTACTTGTTCGTGAAGGTGGTAGAAAAGAAGGACATTGGGTCGTTGTTAAAAAGTCATGACGAATCTAGAGCCTGAGTATGAGGTAAGATGGCTTAACGAAGGCTGAGGGCAATTATGGTTCAGGGTTCATTGTGAATGGTTAATGGTTACTTTTGGTTAATGGTGAATGGTTCAGGGCAACTGATGGTTAATGGTTAATGATTAAATAAAAGTATTGATATGAAGAAATTTGAATTGATGGCATTGCCGTATGCCCTAGAGGCATTGGAGCCAGTGATTAGTCGTGAAACGATAGGCTTCCATCATGGGAAACATCTGCAGGCGTATGTGGATAATCTGAATAAACTAGCCTCACCCCCGAGCCCCTCTCCTATAGGCGAGGGGAGTTTGGGAGAGCTTGAGGTGCTGGAGGAGATTGTACGAAAGGCGCCTGCAGGGGCGGTATTCAACAATGCAGGTCAGATTCTGAACCACGAGATGTATTTCTTGCAGTTTAAACCTGTCGGAGAGGCCGCTCAAGGTCCTAAGGGGGCACTTGCTGCACAGATCGAGAAGCAGTGGGGAAGTTTCGAGGCTTTCAAGGCAGAGTTCGAGGCTAAGGGTGTCGGACTGTTTGGCTCTGGCTGGGTATGGTTGTCGGCAGATGCTGATGGCAATTTGGTTATCACGCAAGAGCAAGGGGCGTCTAATCCGGTGGTGAAGGGGTTGAAGCCGTTGTTGACCTTTGATGTCTGGGAACATGCGTACTACCTGGATTACCAGAACCGTCGGGCTGCTCATCTTTCTGCTCTTTGGCAGATTGTGGACTGGAAGGTGATTGAGAAAAGGTATGAGGGGTGAAGGGTCACATACGGTTCATGGTTCAAGGTTAAGGATTAAGGGTTCATGTTTTTTTTCGATTTCCCCCGTCCCCTCTTAGCCAAGAGGGGCTCCACCTCTTCCCCTGTCTCCCCCTCCCCTCAGGGAAGGGAGAAATTGAGAATTTCGAGAATCCCTCATTCTCAAAGTTCTGGTATCGCTCGCGAAGCCTGTGCCCTAAAGGGCGAGCGATGCGTTTTTAGCTGTGATGCCCAAGGCCAATACGGAGATTATTCTGAGTTGGATTTTTTTAACACACGGTGCTGAAGAAGAAACAATGACTATTCAAGAAGGAATATGACACAAGAGGAACGATGGAACACTGATGGTTCATGGTTAAAGGTTAATGGCTACTTTTGGTTAATGGTTAAGGATTAAGGGTTCATGGTTATAGATCAGGAGACACGTTGGTTGAATAGGTATAATGAGGTGATGAGGTTCCTGGAGGAGAACCATAGGAATCCGTCTAAGCATAGGATTGAGGAGCATGATATGCTCAACTGGATCAAGGCCAATAGAAAAGCTCTTAATGCTGGGAAGATGAAGGCTGAGAGGGTTGTGCTGTTCAAGAAATTGCTTGAACTCGGTGAACAGTATAAACATGTTAATCAATACCTTTAGAGGTCTGAAGGCTGATGGCTGAAGGCTGATGGCTGAAGGCTGATGGCTGAAGGCTGATGGTTGAGGGCTGAAGTCGGAAAGCTGTATGCCGAGATGAATCTTGATTGTGTAATAAGAATCGGAAAAGTTTGGAGGTTTAGGAAAATAATCGTATATTTGCACCCGAAACTTTAATGTTAGAGATAATATGGCAGCTGTTAGTTCATATCCGCAACAGGTGGAAACCAACATATATTGGAATCTTCTGAAGGATCTCGATGAAGACCTGAAGATTCAGCTTGTTACCAGGCTTAAGAAGTCGCTTTCTGCCAAGGAAGTGGCTAAAGCCAGTGTGACTGATGAAGCTCAGAAGGCTTATGTTGTCATGCTCGATAAGTTGAAGACATATCAAGCATATCCTGTAGGATGGGATGGCGAGGATGCCGTCCCCCTGACACCACAGGTGGTTATGAATTTCAATCACCTGCTTGAGGTTATCGATAAGCAACTGTTGGTAGGGCTGACGATATTTCCTGAAACAAATGGTACATTGCTGATTGATTGTACTGACAAAGAGGCTGGCATCAGTTTAGGAAACGACAAATTCTCCTATTATATCATCAAGGATGGTCAGGTAATGGGCGAGAACGGAATAGATTTTTCGGTACAGGCTATTACACAGGTCATCAAGAAGATTGCAGCATGACGGAGCTTAGTGCATTAGAGGATGTGGTAAGAGTCATCTTCCCTGCAACGATGATGCGGGAAGGGGAGCTGCTGCCCGCAGCCTTCAAACTCCGGGAGCATGCAGGGGAGGCAGAAACCTACGTGAGTGTGTTTCGGCAATATGCTGATACGTTTGCTGATGACATTTCCACTTTTGACAGAACAAGGAACCTTCCGTGTGCTATCATGGGGGTGGGTGAGATTCACTCTTCTGCAATGAAAATCGGAGAAAATGTAGTAAAATATTGTGTTCAGGCTTTCCCGACGAATAATTATGCATCACATGCTGGCATCGTAATCAGTATTGCTGACATCCCTATTGAAGGGAGTGGGCTGAAAGCGTTTACAGCACTGGGTATCGGTGAATATTCTCAATTCCACATGTTGGCCATACGAAGGCGACTGGTTGAAATCGCCAAAAAGCGGATGACAACCGTCAATGGCCTTATAAGCAAATAAATGAATCACAACGATTTGTTATCTAAACTGGCGCAGGTCATAGAGCAGATTCCAAGGGATGTGCTTTTTGACTTTTGCTGTGTGATGGCTGAAGGCTGATGGCTGAGGGCTGATGTAAGATGGATGATGTAAGATGGATGAAGGACTATCCTTATAAGATGACAGTGGAGCAGGCGAGGGCGTTTGGTGAGGATGTGCTAAATATCGTCGCACAGATTCCTCATGGTCGTGTGACGACGTACGTCCGTGCCACGGGGACAGGTCAGTGGCATGAGAAAACGTCAGTCATGTAATTTTCATTTTTGAATTAATTTATATATAATATATAGGTATATGCCACGTAGGGCAAGGATAGAGTCTGGAACAGGGATATTTCATGTGATGATGCGAGGCATCAATCATCAGAATATCTTTGAGGACGAGGAGGACTGCTGGCAGTTCATTAATACTCTCGACCGTGTGCGTATGAGGTATAATGACGACGGAAAACCTTGCGGAACAAATTGTATATACTATGCTTACTGTCTGATGGGTAACCATTTTCACTTGTTGATACGTGAACGTGATGAAAAGGTGGGTGATACTATCAAACGCATTGCAAGCTCTTACGTATACTATTATAACAGGAAGTACGGCCGAGACGGGCATCTGTTTAAGGAGCGCTTTAAGAGTGAGCCTGTCAACGATATGGAATACTTCATTACACTGTTGCGTTACATACACCAGAACCCCGTAAAGGCAAGCATCGTAGAGAAGGTAAGAGATTACGAATATAGTTCTTGGAAAGAGTATGATGGAAGCGTAGAGCCAGTGTTTCAGATCTGTGGTGTAGAAACCGTTTTAGAAAGAATAACATTTGAAGACCTAGATGCTTTGGTTAATGAGCCATTGTCGGATGATATAGGATGTATGGATATAGAAGACCCATCTAGGAGCAGACCTTCGGATGACCAGGTTTGGGCTTATATAAAAGAAGCGACAGGAGTTACCAACAGCAGTGCCTTTCAACAACTCGAGGCTGATGTGAGATATGATATTCTGAAGAAACTTAAGTGTATAAATGCATCACACAGACAGTTGGAACGTTTAACAGGAATCGGACGCGGAATAATACAGAAACTATAAAAGGATGTCGCTGACCTGTCCCCGTGGCACACAGGCCAATAGGAAGAAGATGAATGCGGGGACATTGAAACCAGAAAGGGTTGTGCTGTTCAAGAAATTGCTTGAACTCGGTGAACAGTATAAACATGTTAATCAGTACATCTGATAGTTGATAGATAATAGTTGGGTGATGAAGATGGATAGGGGACAAGTAATTCCTATAGGAAATAATCGAGTATTAGATGAAAACGAATGAGAGGGCGTGTCAAGAAATTGGCCGCCCTCTTACTCGTTTTAATGAGAAAAATTGAACAAGATTGACGATTTTTCTTGTTTTGCTTGGAAAAAATAAATAATTGTGCTATATTTGTAGCGTTTTTGAAAAGAGTATATAACTGATGGTACATGAGGATTTTATAAAAGAGAACTATAACGGTTATGCGACCTATCTTGCTGCTCGCAAGATGGTGGTATCCCCTTTTTCCGTCACAGAACCAAAAGAAAACCATCTTTCTTCGCTCTATGCTGAAACTAAATTAACAAGCGTATTTATGTTTGGTGATGCAAGTATGAGTTGCGAGATAAAGAATTCGGATGTGTCAGACTTTAAACTTGCTCTTTTGTCTACTATTATTCCTTCAAAAACGTTGTTTAGGTTTGATTCGAAGGGTCCTGATCATAAGAACAAGGTTGACTATATACCTTTGAGTCAGCAAAGTGTACCAACACCTCATTATCATCAGTTCGATGAACAGGGCAATCTTTTGGCATATCAAACACCAGAGATGGCTGATGAAACGAAAAAACAAGAATGGCATGATGTTGGGGCTGCATTCAATTTTCTATGTCAGTCGAAGAATATACATGCCAATCAGCCTGATGATAAGCCGAGGATTTTAGTGGCAACAGGTACCATACCGTTTGATTATGGAGACGATCCAATTAATGGTCTAAATTTTTGAAGTATGAATAATTTATTCGACATCATAAAAAGTGATTTTAATTCTCTTTGGAAGATAAGAATGAGAGGAGAAACAATGGAAGTGGTTACTCCAATAGCTACTACTAGTGATAAGTTTGTTTCTGTTTTCATTGCGAAAAGGGGAGATGCTTATGTGGTTACAGATGGAGGATGGATATCGGAAGGAAAGTATGATAGCGATCTTCCTCTACTTGACGAGATATATGGCCGTGTGTTTGAGTATTATAAAAGTGAGTATAATGTAAATGAACTTGCGGCAAATAATTATATATATTATTATAAAAAAACGACAGATATAAGGTTGGTTTCAAGCATGGTGTTTGATATGGCATCATTTACCAATGGTGTTGTCAGTGCTTCGCTTATTAACTATCAGGAGAAAAAAGAGCTGGATAACTCAAAGAGATTTCAGACACGGGCTAATGCATTTATCAAGGATATGTTTCCGAGGGATGTTCAGGTAAAACATAACGCATGGGCAATTGAAAAATACAAGAGTCTACGCTTTCACGCACTTATTCCGATACATAATAAACTTACGTTGGTAAGTTATGTTACAGGCTCAAAGGATGAATATTTTCGCAATAGTCTGGCCCTTGCAAACATGAGGTTTGAAATCGTAGAGAAGGATGGCTTCAACGGTATAGTAGCCAAGAAAGTTATACTAATAGATGATACTGTAAAGAGTTTTAAGTCGAAAGATTTGGCACCGATTATCAGTATTATAACGAATAATCCGAATCGAGTGAATTTGCCTTGGAGTGAACGTGAGAGGTTCAAACAGGCGGTTGGAATGAATTAACTGAAAGAGATACAAACAAAAATCAGCCACTCAGCTGGTTTTTGTTGTTTTTGGAGGGTATGGAGTTGAATATGAATAAAAATATATTAATGATGGGGTATGGTGTCGATAAGAGATTATGTAAAAAAATGCATAAGAATGGAGAATAATCGATATTTTTTACTATCTTTGCATCGATATAGTGATGTGAAGTTGAAGTCATAAAACGACTGAAGACCAGAGTGATATGATGATGACGAAACTGTCAGAGTAATATTATAGTTGAAATGTAATGGATAAGAGAGCATTTTTAGATTGTACTGGCGGTATTTTGATTGTCCTATGCGCAGTAGGGCTGATAGGTGCATTTGTTTTCGCTGGTTATCAGTATAGCACAAGTAAGGTGCAGGATGTAAACGTACAGATAGTGATGAATGTGGATTCTACTGGCGTTTTGAGTGAAGAGTCAAAACAACAGATTGTAGAGATGAAGGAAGAGTTAATCAGACACGAACATCTATTGGAAGATAGATACAAGCATGTGCTGGAACAAAAGGAAAACCTTAATGACATAATTACCATAGGTGGTATGTTCATGACAATCGTGCTAACACTTTTCGGATTCTTTGGCTATAAGTCGATGACCACGCTGGAAGACAAAGTTAAAGAAAATGCGAAAGCAACTGCAGAAGAAACAGCAACGAAGGCCTCGAAAGAAAAATTTGAGATTTTTGAAAAGCAGACAAAGGAAAATCTGACACTATCTATGGGGCAAAATGTGAAAGAGACTGTTGACAAAGAAATGGCCGAATTCAAGAAGACTGCCAAAAAGCAGATCTCAGACAATATTAATGAGCAAGTGCAGGAAGTGAAACAAAAAGCCAAAGACTATGACGAGTCAATAGCTGGCTTAACAAAGTCTTTGGAGAATCTTGACAATAAGCTGTCGAAATTGGATAATAGGGTTGTTGAATTAGAAAAGGGCGAAAAACAACCTGCAAGTGGTCGTCGTACTTTAGCTAATGGAGGGAAAAAGGCATGAAAGCATATATCCAACATAAAGATAAGCTGAATCAGAAGCTGATATTGCAGGCTCTTGTACCGTTTGTTTGCCTGAAAGATTCTGTCTTGTTTACATATAGGACTAATGATACGCAAATCAGGGCTGAGAAGCAAACCCAATTCAGGTCGAGTATAGATTTCTACCAACGTAGAGTAGACTCTAAACGCTCAAATGATATAAAGGAATTTATCAGAAAGAGTATCTTGTCTGAGAAGAATGGAAGCCAATTAGCGACATTATTTCCAACTTCTATGATACTTGCACTGTCGGTAGATGATGAAGGCGACACCGGCAATAGGATTAAAATCATAGACGATGATAGCTGTGAACTGGAGTTCGAATCGAATATTTTCATCGTTGATGGGCAGCATCGTATGATGGGAATGATAAAACTCTACGATGAGTTAGATCGTTTGGTGGTAAGAACGGAAGATGATGACTATGTTTACCAGTATTTGCAGGAATACAAGTTTAACTGTTCTATATTGGTTAATTACGATCTGTGGGAACAAGGACAGGTGTTTGTAAATGTAAACTTTAAGCAGAAACCTGTTAACAAGTCGCTCTACTACGAAATATTTGGCGCAGAGTATCGGGAAGAGGAATCTGATTGGGAGAGGAATAAGATATACCTCTCGCATAAGATGGCCTTATGCCTCAACGAACATCCTCAATCGCCTTTCTATCAGCGCATAAAGATGTTAGGAACGGGCGTAGGTTATATATCCCAGGCTTTTGTAGTGCAGTCATTGCAGCGACATTTCCGAAAAGGTGGGTTGTGGTATTTTAACCCAGATGAAAAGGATTTAGAAAATTATTATGCAACGGAGTTGCTTAGCTATTTTGTGGCAATCAAGAAATTGTTCCCATCTTTCTGGCCTCAGGAAGATGAAACAAAAGGCACTATCATTTGTAAAACCACAGGTTTTGGTGCATGGGTAAGGCTGATGGGAATGATGCGTAGCGACGATGACATATATATGCTTAAACAACTCAGAGATTGCGCTGCAGCGGATGAGGTATGTCTGCCATATGTAGAACAGGTGATTAGTATTCTTAAGCCTTTGCAGAAATACGGGGAATCTTTGTTCGGAGAGAAATCGGAATTCAAATCAACCAGTGGTCAGGGTTCTGAGGGGAAACTCTTTAAAAAGATGTTGTTTTATCTACAGAAACAAAGAGCCGATGAATCTGATGCCAAAGATTATCCTTTTGATCAGGATAAGTTATGTGAAGACCTCCAGGAATATTTATGGATGACCCCAGTAGATGAACTTGATACGTTGGGACACCATTATGAGGTGGAGAACATTGAGAACTTTAAGGTTACTCAATATAAAAAGGGAATTGATGCCTTTGAGGTGAAGGTTGCCTTTAACGTCTATGTTACCATTTATCTAGATAACGAGGATGATTCAGGCTTCAGCATGGTGTTCCCTGCGGAAGCCACTATTCTGCTGGATAAAGATGGTGATGATTATCACCTTGATGAAAACAATACCAAGGTGTATGTAGATACAGACAAGTATTATCAATAAGATAAGATTATGTATAAAGCGAGGGTATATCATATTATGATAGGTGCTCCTTCTGACATCAAGGAAGAAGTGGACATAGTGAAGAAGGTGGTGAATAAATGGAACGACTTGAATTCTGAAAAGGAGAAAATCGTTCTAATACCCAAGCATTGGGCAAGTAGTACTTATCCGACGGCTGGTGCAAGACCTCAGGAATCTATCAATAAGCAGATAGTAGATAAGAGCGACTTGCTGATAAGTATCTTCGGGGCAAGAATTGGTGCACCTACAGGAAGCTCTCTCAGTGGCTCGATAGAAGAAATTAATGAGCACTTGAAAGTCGGAAAGGAAGTGATGGTGTTCTTTAAACAATCTGGTAGTTATGATATTGACCCCGATCAATTGAAGAAAGTTAAGGAATTTAGAAGTAGTATCCAGAATAAAGTGCTGTGGGTAGACTATCCAAGTGCAGAAAAGTTCAGGGATATTATATTTGATAAAATTCAACTCTTTTTGAATGATAACTGGTTGAAGCAGAAAGATGAAGATGCCTATCATGACGAAGAGATATTAAGGGGTGCTGATCGTGCCGTAAGTTCAGCTCAGCACACCGCGCAGTTCAATGAATACGTCACAGCATTGAATATCCTCTTTAATTCGTTGGAAAAAGTACTGACTTGTAATGACAAGAAAAGAGCAGAAAGAACAGTTACCATGCTTGTCGATTTCATTCACGAGATCTTGGATGTGAGATCAAAACAAGGTAAATGTAGAGTGACAAAGGGGAGAAAAGAAAAGTATATACTTTTAATTCAGCAAGCAGAAAACCCTGATAAAAATACAATTATCGGGTTACTGGAATCTGCAGAGGAGGTAAGTGAAGACTACCGAGAAATGGATGACCTGTTTGATAAAAAGCAAGACAGATAAATAGTCACAATATAGAATTGAAATAGAAAAATGGATGACCAAATGAGGGACATAATGGGGCTGCCATATAAGAACATGTATTCCTATTGGCTTCATTACTGGAGGCACTGTATTGAGAAACTGACGGATAAGGATAACGTCAGCTTCAAGATAGTTGGCCCCAGGATGTTGCTGAGAGACCTCGTTGATGAATTGGAGGGTCATGGACTGTCAAATCCAGATAATATCTCATTTTTCAGAGCACAGTTATCTGGTTTGGACAAGTTGGATGAGGTGTTTCACAAGTTGTGTCATCCTATTGTGGCTTGCCTGCTGCAAAGGCTAGGTGATAAGGTAAATAGGGAATCGTGTATCATCCTCTGCCGAAAGGTGTTGAATACGCTGGTGGTAAAGCGCTATTTTACGCTCCTTGTGGACTGGCTTGCCGAGACCATTGATAAAACCACGAAAAGTGACTATGATAGCAGGCAGAAGATAAATGAAATCACTCATCTAGTCATAGCAGAATGCGTGGCAGAAGGTTTTGTGTTTGATGAGATAAAGCGATTTACTACTGATATTCCAGACGTTGCTATAGCCGAAGGAGGTGCTGTGATGGCTGCTCCACCAGAATTTGATACTCTAAAAGAATCGGACTATACCACCCAAGAAGACTATTATAAGGCTGTATCTGAATTGATAAAGAATAGGGATGTGTATAAGTGCTTGGATGTCCTTAAACAGCATTATTATGCAGATCCGCAGGATGCATTCTTTATAGTCAGACTTAACGGACTGAAAGGGCAGATTGATGACTATGTTGGTGACATTAATATCTATTCTCCAAAGAAAAAGCGTTATATCACAACAGAGTATTCTTTCTCAAAAGTAGAGGCTATAACGGAAGATAGGGATTGGGTAAATGCGGCCATCCCTATAGACTTTATTAGCATAGACCAAGCCAAAGTGTATGCTAAGGCAAAGCTGGAGGAGGTTTTAGATATCATGATGCTGACTTATAGGACTAAGTCGCCTATTACTATAGCAACAAACATCTATGCGGTCGTTGCTGACGGAAGAGAAATAAGCATGAGTATCTCTGTAAAAGGCAATGATCCGCAGATGGCATTAAGGGATGAGATGATGCGCTATCTGGATGCTCTTGACCTTACAGATGTCAATGGAGATGGCTTTAAGTTCTTGTCAGATAAGCATCAGGTTTTGGAGGTTGGTCAGGGTGTGTTGAAAAGACGTTTGAAAAATGCCGCACACTGGTATGCTAAAGCTGTTGCTGTTGATAAAGATGTTGATGTACTATTGTACAGCTGGTTTGCCATTGAAGGGCTGTTGAAGGTGGAGGATAAGACAAAGGCAGAGATGGCTGACAAAAACAAAGAGATGAATTCGCTGAAGGTTATTCAGGAATTTGTGACGTCTATCGTCTGTAAGAGCTATTTCTATAATTATTTGAGGAGTACATACTGGAACTTTCTCTATCTAACAAATGAGCATGACAACTATTATGATATAGACGAAGCTGTTATCAGCCAGGCAGGGTTAAATCTTAAGGCAGGTGACCATTATCGTGATAGTGCTTTCCTAAATGCAGTGCCTGCCATGATTGGTTGTATCAACGATGATATCGTCAAGGATGAGCTTGCCCAGATGGGAGCGTTCTATCAAAATGAGGATGGTATAAAGGAAAAGGCCAATCAGATTTGCGATAATCTGCTGATGATATACCGGTTAAGGAATATGATTGTTCATAATGCTGCCTTGTCAAGTGTGAATATATCATTTTATGCTCGGGAGGCGATGTCTATAGCGCAGCGTGTGATAAGGTATGTGATAGACAAAGCTGGCGGCAACAAGACTATAGATGAGATTGTTCTTGGGGCTAAACTGGATTATCAGGTGTTCTTGCAGAACTATGATGAGGAGTTGAGGTTGCTCAAGAATGGGAAGTAATGGGGTTATGACACAGGTGGAGAGGTACTTCTCAGAAATTTCGGAATACGGAATTAAAGACTTGCGGAGATGACACAAGATGAGCGTTGGTCTGTTAGATACAATGAGGTGATGTCGTTTATTGAAACCAATAAGCGGAATCCTTCAAAATATGATGCGGAGGAGAGAGGTGAATATTATACATGGTTGAAGCATAATAGGAAGCAGATGAATGCTGGTACACTGAAACCTGAGAGGGTGGAGAAGTTTAAAGAGCTTCTTGCCCTGACGGAACAGTATAGGAGGAAGAATCAGTATGAGTAACCCCTTCTCGGTCTCCCCGAGGGGAGAAGGATGAGAGACCCCCTCTAAGTCCCCCTGTTTAGGGGGAAGAGAGGGAGTCCTCAGTGAAAGATAGGGGCAGATGCGGGGCATCGGGCCCCTATCTTTATTTTTATAAAAAAATGGGGGAGAAATGAGGGAATGTGGGGGAAAATGTGTAACTTTGAGGCCAAGAAGTACTAAAAACCTATGGATATGAAGAAGATTTTGTTTATTATCGGATCGTTGAGGGCGAAGTCATTTAATCGTCAAGTGGCTCAAGTGGCTAAGGAATTAATAGGTAGTCAGGCGGAGGTGCAGGAACTGGATTACAGTGAGCTGCCGCTGCTGAACCAGGAGATTGAACAGCCAGAACCTGAGGTTGTGGCTCGTATCCGTCAGGCAGTGAGTGAAGCGGATGGACTGTGGATATTTACACCGGAGTATAACATGAGTTATCCGGGACATCTGAAGAACTTGCTGGACTGGCTGTCACGTCCAGTAAAGTTCATGGACTACGGTACGCCGACATGTATCAATGGGAAGCGTGTGGCAATCAGTGGGGCAGGGGGTAAGGCTGCTACTGCTGACTGTAGGGCTAAACTTACGGAGCTGCTCACCTTTATGAAGGCGGAGGTGCTGAAGGAGCAGGTCGGCATCGCCGTGCCTGCTGAGGCGTGGGGTACGGATGTGTTGGTGCTGAGTGAGGAACAGAAGGCGCAGATCAAGGGTCTGGCGGAGGAGTTGGTGGGCGATGTATGATGGAAGATGGAAGATGTTTGATGTAAGATGTAAGATGGAAGAGGGAAGATGTCTGAAGGCTGAAGGCTGATGTAATAATTAAATAAAACTATTGATATGAAGAAATTTGAATTGATGGCATTGCCGTATGCTCCAGAGGCATTGGAGCCAGTGATCAGTAAAGAGACTATAGGTTTCCATCATGGGAAACATCTGCAGGCGTATGTGGATAATCTGAACAAATTAGCCTCACCCCCGAGCCCCTTTCCTATAGGCGAGGGGAGTCATGGAGAGCTCGAGGTGCTGGAGGAGATTGTACGAAAGGCGCCTGCAGGGGCGGTATTCAACAATGCAGGGCAGATTCTGAACCATGAGATGTATTTCTTGCAGTTTAAACCTGTCGGCGAGGCTGCGCAGGAAC
>JAEEGL016035948.1_pt1 | contig 27509 bp, 26 predicted proteins | sample 9134231 | NCBI WGS metagenome assembly JAEEGL01 (sample SAMN16246548, study PRJNA631951) | gut metagenome | biome: gut microbiome; feature: rumen; material: fiber-attached | host: Bos | place: Iran: Karaj | collected 2018-10
TACGGGCTATGAGTTCCTGCAGTGGAGCGATGGTAGCTTGCAGAACCCGCGCGTCATCACGGTGACGGGCAATGCCACTTACACCGCTTTGTTCTCCAACGGTTCTGGCGAAATGTACACCTTGACGGTGAGGTCCAACTCAGTGTTCCTCGGCGAGGCCTATGGTAGCGGTACCTATCCTGTCGGTTCTTCTGTCGAGATCAGCGCCTATCCGACTGCTTATGCCCATTTCGTGAAGTGGGATGACGGCAACACCGAAAACCCGCGTACCGTTGTGGTGAATAGCGACATGGAGTTTGTGGCCGAGTTTGCCGCTACGCAGAACTACACCATCACCGTCGAGAGTGCCGATCCCGAGAGAGGCCAGGCCTTTGGTAGCGGCACCTACCGTGAAGGCACTGAAGTACAGATTGCTGCAGTGGCATTCGGCGGCTATATGTTCGAGAAGTGGCAGGACGGCAACATGCAGAACCCGCGTACCATCATCGTAAATGGCGATGCCACCTACACTGCCCACTTCGTTGAGAATAGCGTGGTGACCTACACGATCACGCTGATCAGCAATCCTGCTGAAGGCACGGTGAGCGGTGGTGGTACCTACCTTGCCGGTGCTACAGCAACTATCCAAGCCTTCCCGAACCCGGGTTACGTGTTCTCGAAGTGGAGTGATGACAACACCGACAACCCACGCACCATCACAGTGAACAGCGACCTCACCCTTGCGGCATTCTTCGCCACGGGCGTGGGCGAGAACGAGCTGGCCAACCTGCAGATCTACCCGAACCCCGCCAAGGAGAGCATCTATATCCTCGGTATCGAGGCCAACAGCCAAGTTGAGATCTACAACAGCCTCGGCGAGCTGGTGAAGGCGATGAGCGTCAATCCCGACCAGGAGATTGGCATCCGCGACCTCGCCTCGGGTCTCTACCTCGTGCGCTGCGGCAATGTCATGCTGCGCTTCGTCAAGGAGCAATAATCTATCTTTTGTAGAGACGTTGCGCGCAACGTCTCTACATCTAACAAAAAAATACTCCCACAATGCGTGGGAGTATTTTTTTGTGTATTTTTGTGGCATCAATAACCCCTAAATTGAAATCATCATGAAATTAGACGGAAGAAGAGAAAGCACTAACGTTGAAGACCGCAGAGGTAAGAGGACTGTGGCTGCCGCAGGTGGCCTTGGTCTTGGCGGTATCATTATTGCCTTGATAGTTATGTTTATGGGTGGTGACCCCAGCGCAGTGATGCAGAGTTCACAAGGTAGCCAGACGGAATATGTCGATGACGGACAAGACTACAGCGAAGTCGACAAAGAACTGATGACATTCTGCAAGCAGATCCTCGCCGGTACCGAGGATGTGTGGACGCAGGAGTTTAGGAAGTTGGGTCGTACCTATCAGCCTCCCAAGATGGTCATCTTCAGCGATGCCGTCAACCCGGGTTGTGGCAATGCCACTTCGGCCAGCGGACCGTTCTACTGCTCCGCTGACGAGACCGTGTACCTCGACCTTGAGTTCTTCAAGAGCATGAAGAGACAGATTGGCGCCGACGGCGATTTCGCCTATGCCTATGTCATCGCCCATGAGGTGGGTCACCATGTGCAGAACCAACTTGGTATTTTGGGACAAGCCCACCAGCAGATGGCGAAGTATGGCAAAGACACACAGGGTTACAACCAGACCAGTGTCCGCCTTGAATTGCAGGCCGACTTCTTCGCGGGCATCTGGGCCCACCACGACAACAAGATGTTTGGCTCGCTGGAAGATGGCGACATTGAGGAAGCCCTCAACGCAGCCTCCAAGATCGGCGATGACTATCTGCAAAAGCAGGCTTATGGCCGTACCATGCCCGAGACCTTCAACCACGGCACCAGCGCCCAACGTTCGCGTTGGCTGAAGAAGGGCATCGCGACAGGCGACATCAACCAAGGTGACACTTTCTCGCCTTCCTACAATAGCCTGTAATTAACGAAACGTTTTTGAAAGACGCGAGATGGCGGGGTTTTTGACTCGTGTCTCGCGTCTTTTGGTCTCGTGACAACAACTATTTAGTCTCAAACAAAACACTGATAATATGAAACTGGATGGACGTAGAATGAGCACCAATGTCGACGACCGTCGCAAGAAAGGCGGCACCGTAGCCAAGGTGGGCGGCGGCATTGGTATAGGCGGCATTATTATCGCCCTGATTGTGTGGTTTTTGGGTGGGGAAACCCCTAACGTGGGTACTATATTGCAAGACGTGCAAAGCACCGCCTCAACTTGGGTCGACAGCAAGACACAAGAGCAAATGGCCACGAAGTGCTCTCAGTTTTTGGCCAGCACAGAAGACTTCTGGAGCGAGGAATTTGAGAAAGTAGGCGGCTATTATCGTCAGCCTAAGCTGGTGCTTTATTCCGACACCGTGACTACGGGTTGTGGATACGAACAGGCAAAGTGTATGGGACCCTTCTATTGTAACGGTGACGAATCGGTTTATATCGATATTGACCAAATGGTCAGTAGTTACACTTCCATGGGCGATGTTTGCGACCTCGTTTATGCCGAAATCATCGGTCATGAGGTAGGACATCATGTCGAGCATTTACGTGGCGAGATGGATAAAATGATGGAGATGGCCTATCGGTACGGACAGGAGTCTACACAATTTCTCAAAGAGAGTGTGAGGACTGAGTTATTGGCGGACTACTATGCAGGCTGCTGGGCCCATTTTGAGCAAGCTCGCTTTGGTTCCATCAGCGACGACGAAATTCGCAAAACGCTGGATTTGATGCCTAAGAAGGGTGACGACTATATCCAGAAGAAAGCTCGAGGCTACGTCAACCCTGATAGTTTTACTCACGGCACCTCGGAGCAGCGCTACCGTTGGTTCAAGAAAGGTCTTGAGTCGGGCGACCCTGCTGCAGGCCGTGTGATACTCACCATGCCTTACGACCAATTGTAGTATCCTAGAGGGTTGCTGAGCCAGAGGTTTCTGAGGATGCTCGAAGAGCCGAAGCACCCTTATGATTTTTTATTCCTGCGTCCATAATACCAAATCTGCCAACTGTTGAACAGGTTCTGGAAGACGGAATAGAAAGCCAGGTAGACCGAAGCCAATGGGTGTAGGTAATGGTTGGCCATCCAGATGCCCATGGCTGAGTTCTTCTGACCGAGCAATTGTCCTCCGGCAATGGTGTCGCCGTATTTGTGACCAATCCATTTGCCCAATCCGAACTGGATGACACAAAACACCAAGGCGGAAACACCGAGCCAAAGGATGTTGTACCAGTTTCCCTCTCCGTTGATAAAGATGAAATGTATGGTTTGACCTAGGGTCAAGAACAAGGCTACTGCCCAAAGGTAGAAGGCCAATCCCTTGAAACGACTGATGAAACGGTTGGCTTTGGGCCACACTAATTGCAAGGCCAAGGCTACGAAGAACGGCAGTCCGATGACCAAGCCGATGCGCTGCAGGATTTGAAGGAACGAAGTAAGGAAAGGCATGTCCTGGTTGATGCCGATGAACGAGAAATAGACGGGCGCCACAACAGAGATGACCAGATTACCAATGATGGAGAAGGATGTCACCGTCTCACGGTCGGCCCCCAGCATCGTGCTGACCACCGCCACAGAGGCTGCAACGGGACAAAGCACACCGATGAGGATGCCTTCGGCAATGATTTCATTGACATTCAATAAATTGAGTAAATAATAACCACCAAGGCTGACCGCTGCTTGAAAGAGGATAATCCAGATGAACAGTGGTTTGAAACGCAACTTGCGGACATCGACGGCAGTGAAGGTCAGCAGAAGGATGGTGAAGATGATATAGGGCACCACCACGCTCAAGGCGGCACAGTAGTCGTGCAGCAGCAACCCCAAGACGATGGCGATGGGAAGGACGTAACTTTTAACTTTTTGCATCTAATTCCAAATTCGGGCTGCAAAATTGCAAAAATATTGCGTACTTTTGCGGCCTCAAAAGAAAAAAACACCATGGACGCAACCCTGCAAGACCTGATGACGCGCCGCAGCGTGCGTAGCTACACCGACGAGATGCCCTCAAAAGAGGTAATTGAGGAGATCGTCAAGGCGGGCATGAACGCCCCCTCGGGCAAGAACCGCCAAAGTGCCATCATCTTGGCCGTGACCAACCGCATGGTGCGCGACACATTGAGCCGTCTCAACTCCGTCGTCATCGGCCGCGATGACTTTGATCCCTTCTTCGGAGCCCCTGTGGTGCTTGTGGTCTTGGCCGACAGCACGGTGTACACTTGGAAAGAAGACGGTGCCCTCGTGATGGGCAACCTGCTCAACGCTGCGCATGCCAAAGGTTTGGGTTGCTGTTGGGTGCATCGCGCCCGTGAGGTCTTCATGATCGACGAAGGCAAGGCGCTCCTGAAAGATCTCGGTATCGACCCCGAGCGGTATGTCGGCATCGGCAACTGTGTGATGGGCTATATCAAAGGTGATTACCCTGAAGCAGCACCCCGCAAAGAGGATTATGTCTATTGGGTAGAATAAAAAAACACTGAAACGAAGAAAGCCGACATCTGTCGGCTTTCTTCGTCAATGTAGGAGGTTAAGGATCACTCTTCTCCTTCTTCTCCTCCTTCGGGTTCACACCCCATTTGCTGTTGCTTTTGTTTTATATCGATATCAATGCGATTCATCTGTTTTTCGATTTCCTCGCCCTCTTCGGGAGTCATTTCCTGGTCATAGGTGTTTTCAACCGTTGCCATCAATTTGACGAACATTGCTATTGTAGCATTATCCAACTCTTCACATGTTGTTGCTTTCTTGACCCCTTGCTCGTATTCATCAAGAATCTTTTTCATGTCTTGGTATTGTTTGGTGTGTGGGTCAGCATTTTCGATGGATTCGATTTGGCTGCCATTGCTGCTGAATTGATTGGCATTTGCATTGGCAAATGAAGCCAATGACATCGATAATACGATGATTACGGACAACATCAGTTTTTTCACTTTTAATTCCCTTGTTCGTGTCGGGCGCAACTGTTAGTTATGTTAATGATTTGTTTTTATTCCTTGATGAATTTCACGGATTGACGATTGTCGATGCGGATAAGGTAGTAGCCTGTCGGCAAGTCGCAGACATTGATTTCGGAGTTGCCTTGTAGGTTTGTCGTCATGACCAACATGCCGAAGGCGTTGTAGATTTGGATTTCATGTTCACCTTCCAGACCTTCGAAGTGGATCTTATCGTTGACAGGGTTGGGATAGATGGTGGCCTTGTCGCTGTTCTCGCCGACGCCCTCTGTGTTGATGAGGTTGGCGGTCAGTGTGCGGCTGTCTGTTGCCGTGAAGGTGTAGGTGGTCGTTTCGCAAACTACAACACCGGCTTCTGTCCAGTTTTGGAAGAGGTAGTTTTCGTAAGGCTCGACCGTTAAGGTGACTTGGTCGCCATAATGGTAAACGCCTTCTCCGGTGACATCGGCGGCATCAGCAGGATCGACATTGACCTTGATGTCGATAGGCTCTCCCTCGAAGTTTGCCACAAGATTGCGGTTGGCGTTCACAACAAAACTATAGGTGGCATTTGTGGAGACGGGAGTGCCGTTCTCGGTCCAGTTGACGAAGATGTAGCGTTGGGTGGGAGTTGCACTGACCGTGCAGTTTTGGCCATAGGTGTAGGTTCCGCCGCCAGAGACGGTGCCGCCATTGTTCGGGTTCGATGACACATTGACGGTGAAGCTTTGCACTTGGAAGTGGGCCACGAAGGCAGCCGATTCGGTCACATTGAATGTGTAGGTGGCATTAGTTGACACCTGCTGTCCGTTCTTGGTCCAATTAATGAAGGTGTAACCCGTAGCGGGTGTGGTGGTCAGCGTGCAGCTTTGGCCATAAGTGAATGTGCCGCCACCAGTGACCGTACCCCCGTTGGCAGGGTCAGCCGTAGCCGTGATGGTGTAGCTTTGGGCTTGGAACTGGGCTACCAAAGTGCGGTTGCCTGTAACCGTGAAGGTGTAAGTCGCGTTGTTAGAGACTTGGTTGCCGTTTTCCGTCCAGCGGAGGAAGGTGTAACCCGCTGCGGGTGTGGCAATGACCGTGCAGTTGTCGCCATAGTGGAAGGCTCCGCCGCCAGTCACCGTGCCGCCGTTGTTCGGGTTGGCGCTCACATTGATGGTGTAGTTCTGTTGCGTGAAGTTGGCCACTAAGGTTCTGTTGCCATTGACGGTGAAAGTATAAGTGGCATTGGAGGAGACCACATTGCCATTTTCAGTCCAATTGGCGAAAACATAGCCGTTGTTGGCAGTGGCTGCCACAGTGCATGACTGACCTGCTGGGTAGGTGCCTCCACCAGTCACTGTGCCACCTTGTGTCGGGTTGGCCGACACGGCTATGGTGTAGTTTTGCGGCTGGGCTTGGAAGTTAGCCACCAAGTTACGGTTGCTCGTCACGGTGAAGGTGTAAATGGCTTGAGTGGAGACCACATTGCCGTTTTCCGTCCAGTTGGTGAAGGTGTAGCCATTATTAGCAGTGGCTCTGACGGTGCAGCTAGCATTTTGTTGGTAGTTGCCCCCGCCAGTGACGGTACCACCAATGGTTGGGTTGGCTGAAACGGTGATGGTAAAGGTTTGTGGGGCACCGCCTACATTGATGTCTTGGATGTAAGGCTGGCGTTGCGGCTTGGTGACCACGATGCGCACCTGACCCGAGGTGATGCCTGCCGCGACGGGTACGCTGACCGAGCCAGAGGCGGGAACCAAAGCTACACCTTTCAGCACATTGTTTTGCGAGATGGCCACATAGGAACCTTCTTGGGCGCTCACTTGGAATGAGGTGGCACCGGCAGGGAAGGTGCTGGCGTGGCTGACATTGTTAGGGCTGGGATTCACACGGTAAGGCATGATGGAACCGTCGCCGAGGACATGGTAAGCCTGCCAATAATAGAGCGGGCTAGCACTGGTTTGATAGTTGCCAGCGTGAGCATAGCAAACGGCCAAGTTGCCGAGGAAGACAATGGACGAAACGGTGTGGTAGGTGTCATCCATCCAGATGCCGTCGTATACGCCTGTGGCTGTATTGTTGATGTTGGGCATCTGACCAAAGGTACTGGTGGCACCAACACCAAAGTAATAATCCTCATACCAATAGGTTACAGGGCAAGAACCGATGTAGGAATAGGCGGCTTTATTTTCGCCACGGAGCATGGCCTCGCCGAAGCAAGGTTGACTATGTCCGAAATTACCTGTCAGACAGCAGTTGCCCATGGCGAGGAAGTATTTGTTGGTGTTGGTGAGGGCATTCACCTGGCTTTTGGTCAATTGAGGGTCTGACCAAGAGGTCTCGCTGCCGTGGGCCGTGTAGTTGACAAAGCCGGTGCCTGAACTTAACGAGGCATAGCAATTCGTATAAGGTTGGCCTAACCAGTTATAGACATTGGTGAATCCATGTGCAGTGTTGTAATAATACTGCATCGCATATTGGATGGTGGGCTTGCCGACATAATTGGTCCAATAGCTGTCCCAACCGGCGATGAGGGTCACATTGTTGAGATAGCTCGGGTCTGGCATCGTGTATTGCTCGTATTGCAAGATCTTGTTGACGATAGCAGTGACCTGATCAGCGCTCTCTGCCGACATACGGCTGTAGAACATGTCTGGGAAGTAGTCGCCGTCAATCGAGCCATAATAAAGGTCGGTCACCTTGTTAGTGGCATTACCACTGGTTTTTCCTGGGATTTGTCCCGTGTCGCCCACAAGGATGACGAAAGTTGGCGTAGCGCCTTGGTTGACGCCAGTGTTGTAAAGGTTCTGCACATAAGATTGGATGGCGTTATAGTTGCCGCCAGCTTGTGCCGTGGTCACCACATTCATATAGAAGCCTTTTTGGGTCTTCCAATTGATCCATGGTTGCAAGGCACTGATATAGTTTTCCGGTGCGATGACAATCATGCGGACGGGATAGGCCATCAAATCGGGGTGGTCGGTGTAGACATCCATGATTTGGCGGTAGTTGAACATCTGGCGGTAAACATCGTTGAAGTATGGGCTATAGGTGCTGAGAAGCATGCGCTCGGTCTCGGCGATGTCGGCGCCGTCGAAGCTCACTTCCACCTCGATGTTGTTGAACACGCGCAGGGTGTTGGAGGCTGGATTGTAGCTCACGGGGTTGATGACCAACGAGCCAACGCGGATGCCGCGCAGGGTGCCTTGCACCTCGATGCTGGCTTCGGGTTCAGTAGCGAGACTGCGGGTTTGGTAGGCATTGGCATTGTATACAAACTCGACATCCTCGGGCCTTTGGTCCTTACGGACAGAAGGTTGGCGCGGGACGAGAGTGCCGATGCCATAGTCGGAGAGTCGATAGTCCGTGGTGGAATAATTGAGAATAGTGACGCGAGGCGTAGCACCGAAAGGCACGGCCAGCAGTTGGTGTGAGGCGGGCAGTTCGGGGGTGCCGATCTCGCCCGAGGCGTAAGTGCCTTCGATAACGATTTCGGAGAACATGCCGCGTTCGGTATTCACTTCAACGCTCTCGATGGAGCCGTAGTTGAAGGTGGCACGGAGCGAGTTGAAGTCGCTGTGGGTAAGGTCAGTGCTCGAAGTGCTGCGCAAATCGATGCGACCATTCTGGGCCACGGCAATAAGGGTGCTCAAGGCCAGAATAAGGATGAGGGATAGTTTTTTCATCGGTTCAATTAATTTATGTTGGCGCAAAAATAAGTAAAAATCGAAAAAACGCTAGAGCCTTGTCTCTTGGATTGGAAAATTTTTCACAAAAAATGTGTTTCGAAATAAAATAATTCATACTTTTGCACAAAAATATGAAAATTCATACTAATCAAAATCATCAAACCATTATGCAAGAAGATAACGGAAAATACATCTTTGGTGTAGTGAAAGTGGGCGACAGGGGACAAATCGTCATCCCGAAAGACGCCCGTGAGATTTATGGCATCAAGGCGGGCGACAGCCTGCTGGTGCTTGGCGACTCAAAAGGCATGGCCATCTTGAAGACGGAGATATTCCAAGATAAAATCGATGAAGTGTTAGGGGAGGGCAAGTGATGGAACGCAAGCATTGGATGGATAACCTTCGTTGGGTGACGGTACTGTTGGTGCTGTTTTACCATGTATTTTATTTTTACAACAACAAAGGAGTCTTTGGTGGCGTTGGTGGCTTCGGTGATTACCCAGAGTATCCGCAGTATCAAGATGTTGTGATGTATATTCTCTATCCTTGGTTCATGCCGATCTTGTTTTTGCTGGCTGGCATAGGTTCCCGTTATGCGCTGCAAAAACAATCGGGCAAGGAATGGTTCAGGTCGCGTACACGCAAATTGTTGGTGCCTGGCACTATCGGCTTGCTTGTGTTCCATTGGATGGTCGGTTATTTCAATACCGTTGTAGCCGCAAGAGAAGGCGTTTTTGATGGCGTGCCTGCAGTGGTCAAGTATTTCATAATGGCCTTCAGCGGCACTGGACCATTGTGGTTCATCCAGGTGCTGTGGCTGCTGTGTCTTGTGTTGCTTTTGGTGCGTGCCATAGACAGAAAAGACCGATTCTGGAATTGGTGCGGAAAGGCCAATCTTGTTGTCATCGTCTTATTGGGTGTGTTATTTTGGGCGGGAGAACAGACGCTGATCAAGAACCCCCGTCCGGAAACTCTGGATGGACTGTTGAACTTGTACAAGCCTCTCTTCTATCTGGTTCCCTTCCTCATGGGCTATTTTGTATTCTCGCACGATGAGGTGCAGGAAAGGGTAAGAAAGGCATGGATTCCGCTGATGGCATGTGCTGTCATTGCTGGCACAGTACTGATCGTTACCACCTTTGGCCAAGACAACACTTCTCCGCAGTATCTGGGCAGTCCGCTTAACTGCCTTTATGGTTGGTTGATGTGTCTCGCCATGATGGGTTGGTTCAAGGCTCGCTTTGATGGCACCAATCGCTTTGCCACCTACATGACCCAATCGAGTTACGGGATTTATATTGTTCATTATCTGGTGATTGCCTCGTTGGGCTATATGATGAAGACTTATACCTCATTGGCGCCTTGGATGATGTATGTCATCCTCTTTGTGGCCGTGATGCTGCTTTCGCCTGCGATCTATGAAATCATCAAGCGGATTCCTTTTGTGAGATGGTGTGTGCTAGGTATCAAAAAAGAGAAGAAGCATGAACAAACTGTTTGATGGCATCCTTGCGAAGCAAGACCCTGCACAGGTTGAAGGCTTGTCCCGCTTCTTCAAGACCGGCAAGGGACAATACGGCGAAGGTGATCAATTCTTGGGCATCAAAGTGCCTGTGACCCGTGAAGTGGTGAAACAATGTTGGCAAACCACTACCTTCGATGATTTGGAAGCGTGCATTGCCTCCGAATACCACGAAATGCGCCTCGCCGCTCTGCTGACCTTGGTGCAGATCTTCAAGCATGCGGGTAAGCGAGTCTCGTCCTCTTCTTCAGTCATTCCGGGCTCGACCCGGAATCTCCAACAGCAATGCGTTGACTTTTACCTTTCTCATACCCAATACATCAATAACTGGGACTTGGTCGACTTGTCGTGTTACGAACTGCTTGGTACTTGGCTTTTGGAAAAAGACAGAACCCTGCTTTATGACCTAGCTCGCGATGGTAAAACGATTTGGGAGCAGCGCATTGGCATGGTAAGCACGATGCAATTCCTTCGTCACGGACAATTGGACGATACCTATGCCATTGCCGACATTTTCTTGGCCAAGCCCCAACCGCTTCACGACCTTTTGCAAAAAGCCGTAGGATGGCTTTTGCGTGAAGCTGGTAAGCGTGATGAACAGCGTCTGAAAGATTGGCTGTTAAGCCGTTATCAGTCTATGCCTCGCACTATGCTGCGCTATGCGATTGAAAAGTTTTCAGTAGAGGAACGTTTGGGATGGATGAAAAATAAATAGGGTCATTTGTGTTTATAGAGGATTAATTCTTATTTTTGCAAGCGAATAATAGTTTCATTAAAAGTTTAGTACCATGAATGAAATGTATGAAAATAACGTAGCTTCCTCGACTTCGACAAAGGAAAAATGCCCCTATTGTGGAGGCGTTATTGAAGCCGGCAGTAGATTTTGTGGGTATTGCGGCGGTAAGATAGAACGTCCAGCTCACGTGGTGGAAAATCCTCCGTATCAGACTCCTACCTATTCCCAAGGGCAAAAGATGAAGGCGCCTTTTGGTATTGGGGCAATGATTTGTAGTATCATTGGAATGGGGCTTCTCTTATTGTTCTTCATAATAGGAAACGATAATGAGGATTTGTATCCGTTTTTCGTTATGATGTCAATAACCGGTCTGGCAATAAGTATCGTGGGTATGGCGCTTGGTATCGTGGGTTGGAATAAAATAAAGGGCAATTTCAGCGCATATTCTGGCACCTCGAGACTGACTGTAGCCAAGATTCTGGGCATCATCGGTGCAGTGATTTGGTCATTGATAGTGACGATGATAATATCTATGCTTGTTGTGGATGGTAGTTTGGAGGGTCTCTTCTTCTTATAATTCTTATAAGTTATAAGATTGTCTGAGCATGCCGAACGACATTTCCCTTCATTTTGTTGAACAAGGTGGAGGCAAGCCGCTCATCCTCCTCCATGGCAATGGGGAGGATGGTAGCTATTTTAAGCATCAAATAAATTGTTTTTCTGCGGATTATCGCGTTATTGCCATCGACACACGTGGTCATGGGCAATCACCGCGAGGAGAAAAGTCTTTTACCATTGTCCAGTTTGCCGAGGACTTGCATGACTTCATGGACGAGAAAGGCATTGCAAAAGCTATCTTGTTGGGCTTCTCCGATGGCGGCAACATTGCCTTGACTTTTGCTTTGAAGTATCCCGAACGGGTGGAGCGGATGATAGTGGACGGCGCCAACCTCTTCCCGAGAGGCGTAAAGCCACTCTACCAGTGGCCCATCGAAATCGGTTATCGTATCGCAAAACTGTTTGCAAAGAAATCCGACAAAGCCAAACAAAACGCGGAGATGCTCGGCTTGATGGTCAACGAACCCCATATCGATCCAGTCGAATTGGCCCGTCTGCCCCTGCCCGTCTTGGTGGTGGCCGGCACAAAGGACATGATTAAGGAGTCGCATACGAGACTCATTCACAACAGTTTGCCTAATGCCCAGCTGGTTATCCTTGAGGGAGACCATTTTGTGGCGAACAAGAATGCGGAAGCTTTTAATAAAGCAGTGAAGGAGTTTTTGGGCTCTTGACTTTTATTTTAGTTGGTTATAGAAAGTTTTGTCTAAAGGATTTAAATTCAATCCTTTGGTTATTTCGGCTTCGTTTGCGACTTCCTTGGAGAGGAAATAATATGTGGTTTTGTCATTGCCGTTCGGGATCCCATAGATCTCTGCAATCTCCCAACCCAATTTAGCCATATAATTGATGGCTTCCATGATGCTTATGAATTCCTTTGGTTTTCCTTCCTTGTCGCGAATGGCGTCGATGGTTGAACCGATGTTGACAATGGCTATGCGTTGATAAGGCATGTACTTTATCTCACAATAGACCTTGTACTTTTCGGTTCCGTCCATCGGAATCGCATTATACATGTTGGTGCAATGTGTTGCACTTGGATTTATCCTAAAAAAGAAGGATATGATGATTAGGACAATAAGTTTTAGCATGTTTGGCTGTTTTGAAGGCAAAGATAGAGTTTTTCTGCCATTATCCCGTGCTATTAAAACGAAAACTTTATTTTTGCATTTCATTAAACCCATTGTTATATGAAAAAAATTGTGTTGTTCTTGTTGGCTATGCTTTTTGTTGCATCGGCAACAGCAAAACCGATTCGTAGTACCCTTGCGCAATCTGCCGCACAAAAGTTTGCCACGGCGCATTTTGCCGATGAACGAGCCATGCCAGAATTGGTGTATACAGGCCAAGACGAGGCGTTTTTCGTCTATAATGTTGGTGACCATTCTTTTGTCATCATCGCTGGTGACGATGCGCACCGCCCCATCATCGGTTATTCCGACGAGTCGGCTTTCGATGCCTCCAACATCCCACCTGCATTGGCGTATTATTTGGATGGCGTGGCCGAATGCATTTCGCAGTTACACTATGCCGTTGCCACCCCCGAGGTAGCTGCCGAATGGAACTCGGTGCTACAGCACGGACGCCTCATCTCACGCCATGGTGGTCGCGGAACGGGTTATTTTTGCCAAACGAAATGGAATCAGACCTATCCTTACAACTACTGCTGTCCCGACGACCCCGCTGGTTCGGGAGGACATGCCATCGTGGGTTGCCTCGCCACGGCCATGTCGCAGCTGATGCGTTTTTGGGCCTATCCTGCCCAAGGCATTGGCAGCCATTGCTATTATCATGATGACTATGGCGAGATTTGTGCTGATTTCGGTAATACCACATACGATTGGGACAACATGCCTAATGTGCTGGACAACAACTCTTCGGAGGCCGAGAAACTGGCCACGGGAACCCTATGTTTCCATTGCGGTGTGACTATCGATATGGGCTATGGCCCGGATGGCAGTGGCGGAGCCTCGGGTCCCATCCCCGGTGTCATGCATACTTATTTCAACTATTGTGACTCCGTTGTGCAACTCCGCCGCGACGACTATGAGACCGAAACATGGAAAGCCATGGTGCGTGAACAGTTCGACATGGGCTGGCCGATGTATTATGGAGGCTGCGAGGACGGAGGATGTCACGCTTTCGTATGCGATGGCTACGATGACTTCGATATGTTCCACTTCAACCTCGGTTGGGGCGGCGGCTCCGACGGATGGTATCTCATCGATGATGCGCCTTACACGCATCCCGCCGACGCCATGTTCAACTTCGTACCCACGGAGGTCTATAACCAAACCCCATCTGTTCCTACGGATTTCTCGGCGGTGCCGGTTTCCGACACCGACCTAAAGGTGCATCTCACTTGGACCAACCCTACAACCACGCTTGACGGGTCAAATCTAATGGATATTGAAAGTGTTGTTATAATGCGTGACAATGAGGTTATCGCCATTTTGTCTGATGTCAATCCTGGGGCAACGCTCGAGTATGAAGATGCCGATGTGCCGCGTTACGATGTGTACCATTATGCTGTATACGCTGTGGCCAATGGTCGTGTGGGCAAGCATGCCAACATAATGAAGGTGATGGTAGGTCCTTCCTGTCCGTGGAAGATCATCATGACGACGAATTCGTTCCAAGGATGGCGTGGTGGCTATATCAGCGCTTACAATATGGGAGGTCAGGAGTTGGGTCATTACACGATGACCTCTTCGACCACCATTTCGGTCGAGCCCGATATGCCATTAGGCCGTTTGAGCTTTGGTTGGACGGCTCCCCAAGAAACCGTCAGCCAGATGGCCTTCGTCATCAAGGATTCGGACGGACAAACGGTATATTCCTATTCAGGCTCTTCCGACGACTTGCCGTCGGGTGTTTTCTTTGAAATCAATAACACCTGCGGTGGCGATTTGTCATGTGGTGTGCCTGAAAACCTTGTGGCGACATCTCAAGAAGATGCCATCCTGCTGACTTGGGGTGCGGTCGATCATCCAGGCTATGGCTACAATATCTATCGTGATGGCCTTTTGTATCGCCTTATCCAGGAGGGCAATACCTTTTTGGATCAGACGGTTACGCAAGGCGGCCATTGCTATCGAGTGGCGGTGCTTTGCGAAGGCGGCGAGAGTGGCGAATATTCCAATGAGTCGTGCGCCACGGCGGGTCCCTGCTATCCACCTCGCAACCTCGATTTTGAGTTGACTAGCAGCTACAAGCCGAAACTGACATGGGAGAAGCCCGAGCCACATGAAGGTCTTTCGGGCTATTATCTCTTCCGCAAGGACGGCGATGGCGAATACCACCGCATCAAGTTGTTGGGCGCCTCGGCGTTGAGCTATACCGACAATGCATTGAACCAAGAAGGCGATTACTATTACCGTCTCTATGCCTACTATGGTGACTTGGATTGCACCTCCTCGCCGGCCAATCGTAAATACCGCCCCAACGAATTTGAGTTGCATGTATACTATTCTCCCACGGGAATCAACGAAAGCGAAGCCTCGATAAAGGTCTATCCCAACCCGACGAGTGGAAAGATTACAATCGAAGCGGTAGGCATGACGGAGGTGTCGGTTTACAACACGCTAGGACAGTGTGTCTTACAGAAGGAAGTTTCAGGAGAACTAACGACTGTCAACCTGCAACAAGTGTCCGAAGGACTCTATCTGTTGCGCGTCAAGACGGTGGAAGGCTTCATCTCCCAACGCATCACCCTTAAGCATTAATCAAAAAAACTCTAAACTCTAAACCCTCAACTCTAAACTATTTCTTACCTTTGCAGCGTTAATTATTTAAAATCATGCTAAATAAAGAAAATGTCATAGAAGTCCTGAAGGATGTCATTTATTTCCCCAAGGGGGACAATATTGTTGCCTTAAATATGGTTGAGAATCTGATGGTTAAGGATAACGCCATCCGTTTCGACCTGGTTATGGAACATGCCAACGATCCGAAAAACGATATCTTGGTGAATGGTGCCAAGCGCACCCTGACCGAGGTGTTTGGTGAAGATCTGGAGATTGAGATCAAGGTGGTGGAAGAGAAGACTGCCCTTTCGAAGGTGAAACACATTGTCGCCGTGGCCTCTGGCAAGGGCGGTGTGGGCAAGTCGACGGTGGCGGCCAACCTCGCCATCGCTCTGGCGCGTGCCAACCAGCGTGTAGGCTTGATTGATGCCGATATCTACGGCCCTTCCGTCCCGATGATGTTTGGACTCGGCAACGAGCAACCCGCTGCTTTCGAAAAAGACGGCAAGACCGTGATGGTGCCCATCGAGCGTTACAGCATCAAGTTGATGAGTATTGGAAGCTTCGTTGATGCCGACCGTCCGCTCATCTGGCGTGGTCCCATGGCCACCAGCGCCCTGAACCAGTTGATGAATGACACCCTTTGGGGTGAATTGGACTGGATGGTTGTCGACATGCCTCCTGGGACAGGTGATATCCAACTGACCTTGGCACAACAATACAATGTGTCGGGTGCCCTCATTGTGACCACACCACAGAAGGTGGCCTTTGCCGATGTGCTGCGTGCCGCGATGATGTTCAAGGAAGAGGCCCTGCAAATCCCGATCTATGGTTTGGTGGAGAACATGGCCTACTTCACGCCTTCTGACATGCCTGATAAGAAATACTACATCTTCGGTAAGGAGACAGGCAAGGAATTTGCCGAGCAATTAGGTGTGCCGCTCTTGGGCCAAATCCCGATTACGGAAAAGATTGCAGAATGTGGTGACGCAGGTACGCCGTTGGCCTTGGATGCAGACTCGCCGGTCACCAAGGCTTTCGACAGAATTGCCCAATCGATAATCAATGCATAAATCTTGTAGAGACGCGATTAATCGCGTCTCTACCAACGCAATAAATACATTTGGTATGGATAAAGAAACCATCCTCAGAAAAGTCAAAAACGTCCTCGAGCAAGTGCGTCCCTACCTCCAGCAGGATGGTGGCGACGTCAATTTCGTGGAACTCACCGATGACAATGTCGTGATTGTGGAACTTACTGGAGCTTGTGGCAATTGTCCGCATAGCAAAATGACCCTCAAGAACGGCATCGAATCCGTGATGAAAAAAGTCATCCCCGAGATTAAATCGGTGGAACAAGTCGAAACATTGGATTTATAATCAAAGGAACTACGAATTGAACAAATTGTGCGAATATGGTTTGGAATTTTGCAGCCAAAGCTGCGAATGGGTGCGAATGAACCAATCAAGATGCTCATTCGTATTCATTCGGGCGCATGCGCCCCAAATTCTTTTCATCAATTCGTTGCATTCGTGTAATTCGTAGTTATATTAAACTGAAAATCAAACTAATTGTCTAACATAAAATCGAACGAAAATGAAAAAAGTTTTATTCTCATTAGTGGCCATGCTGCTTCTTTCGGTGAGTGGCATCGCACAAACGACCTACACAAAGGTCACCTCCGCCTCGGGTCTTGAGGCTGGAGCCAACTACCTCATAGTGGCGCATTATGAAGATTTGGGCGTACTCGCTATGGGTTACCAAAAACCGAACAACCGTCATGCTGTGGTTGTGAGCGAAAATGGCGATGCCATCTCCGTTACGCCTGGCACTGACCCCACGAGCGAAACCGATGTGTTTGAGTTCACTTTGGGTGGAAGCACTGGCGCTTGGACCTTCTTCGACGAGGCCAAAGGTGGTTATCTTTATGCCGCAAGCAGCAGCAGCAACAATTTGAAGACCCAAACCACCCTCGATGCCAACGGTCAATGGAGCATCACCTTCAACGGCGATGGTACGGTTGAGGTGGTAGCCCAAGGTGAAAACGAGCGCAACAACATGCGTTTCAACCCCAACACCTCAAACAATGCTCCTTTGTTCAGCTGCTATGCCGAAACGTCGAATATCGACACTCGCGTCAGCTTGTACAAGGCTGGTGGTAGTAGTGATCCCGACCCCGAACCGAGCAACTATCCCACTGAATTTGAGGCTTTGGTAGATGGCACTGATGTCTATCTCGTCTGGGAAGACGCCACCGGTGAACAACTGCCTTCCAAGTACTTGGTTCTGGCCTCCACGGGCAACATCACTGTTCCTACCGACGGCACTCCCGTTCCCGATAGCGACATGGCCAAAAATGTGAATTACGGTGCTCAGACTGTGACCTTCAGTGGCTTGCAAGGTGGCGTTACTTATCATTTTGCCATCTTCCCCTACACCAACAGCGGTGCTGCCATTGACTATAAGACCGATGGCACCTATCCTACGGAAACAGCTACTACGGAGGAAGTTTATGTTCTGCTCTATGAAGAATTCGATGAAGATCTTGGCGTGTTCTTTGCCTACGATGCCTACGGCGATCAAGGCTGGCACCAAGGAACTCATCAAGGCACTACCTTTGCCAATATGAATGGTTATGCCGAACAGGCAAGTCATCAGAACGAAGACTGGCTGATTGGCTTTGTGGAGATTCCGCAGGGCGTGAGCTATAATGAGATTTGGGTTGAGTTCCGTACGGCCATGAAGTTTGAAGGCGACCCGCTGCGCGTGGCTATTTCTGTGGATTATGACGGTGCCAGCGATCCTGGTGATTTTGAATGGGAAGACATTACCGATGCCTTCGATTATTCGACGGGCAACTACGAATGGGTTGAGTCTGGTGCCTTCGATGTCGTTGATATCGTTGACAATCATAGCTTCTACATCGCTTTCGTCTATACCAGCAGCGATGAGGCCGCCGCTTCGTGGGAAATCGACTTTGTCAGGGTCGTTGGACAACACATGGTGGGTGTCATTGAAAACGAAGCCACGATGGTCGGTATCTATCCCAACCCTGCCCGTGAGCAGGTGTCGTTCACTTTGGATAGCGATGCCCAGATCAACATCTTCGATGTGACTGGCCGCATGGTGCGTGAGATGAATGTCGCAGCCGGCAATGCCCAACTCAATGTGAGCGAGTTTGAAAACGGCGTGTATTTCGTCAACTTCCGCTATGCTAACGGCACGACGGCTGTTGCGAAGTTCGTGAAGTTCTAATACAGACGCGATAGCGTCATTGCGAGCGAAGCGAAGCTTCGCGTCATCGCGAGGAGGAACGACGAAGCGATCCAGAGAAGTAACTTAATTGTCTGGATTGCTTCGTTCCTCGCAATGACAATAAGCGATGATAAAATGAAAAAACTCCTCCTCATAGCATCCCTGTTCCTTGCCAGTTGGGTCTCTGCCCAACAGGTGGAGCCCGTGCGCTATGAGGTGAGTCGTTGGAACAAAGAACAAGATTGCCATTTTCAGGCTCTTGGGCAATCTGATGGCATCATGGCCTACGAGACCGACAAGACCGACAAGGACAAACGTCGCCTGTGGAGTTTCGCTTGTCTCGACAGTACCCTCTTCGAGACCCGTAACGACCTGATACCCTTGCCCGACAAGGTCAAGTTCTCGGCTTCGGGTAGCGACGGCCGTTTTGCGGCCTTCCTCTTCGTCAACGACGGCAACAAAAAAGCCGCCGACACACTCGATTTTATCGTGGTCTCGTTCGACAAGGAGAATGGTAGTTATCAGACCTTCTGGAACAAATGGGCTGAAAAGTCAGTGCCGCTGTCAGTTGAGGTTGTTAAGGGCACGATGATGATGGCTGTGAACAACAAAGCAGGCAATGGTGTGTTGTATTTCTACAACCTGGCGAACAACCAATACCGCATGGTGACTCCTGCTTCAGCGGGTAGCAATGTGTTGTTTCAAACTGATGCTTTCCAGCAAGAACGCTGTTTTGTGGTGGCTGCCAAGGAATATGAGAACAAGCGTTTCGTGTCGACTTCATTTATGCTTTATTCCCCCACCGGGGATTTGCAAGGCAGCTATCGCTACGAGAACATTCCCAGCGCTTCCTTGGGCCGTATGGGCTTCCGTTTCGACGAGAGCCGTCATCTTGTCGTCATCGGCACATTGGAACGCGAGACAGGCCGTAAGGTCAATCTTGAAGGCGTGACGGAGAACTTCGACAAAGAGAGCCTCGGCGTGGTATGGTTGCGCTTCATGTCTTCATCCCCAGAGAGCCATATCTACCTCTTTAAGGACATGCCCGAGATAGAACATGCCTTGACCGCCTCCGATCGGGTGCGTTTGCGTGAGGAGCGTTTAAAGAAGCAGAAAAAAGAGAATACCACCTTGTCGGAGATTGCTTTCCAGTTTCTGACGCCCCGTTTGACTGATTTTGGCGATTTGACTGTCTTCGCCCTGGAAGCGTTCATGCCCTATTACCACACCGAGACACGCATGAACTATGGCTATTACGGTTATTATGGCGGCTATCCTTACACCTACACCATCTTCGATGGCTACGACTTCTTCAGCGAAGTGCTGCTGGCCTTCGACTCCAATGGACAATTGCAGTGGCAACAGTCGGTGAAGTTCGACAATGAACTGACATACGATCTCTTTCCCCATGCGGGAGAAGGGGTGTGTTTTGACGAACTGGTGGTGGCTTCGCCCTATTACAACCGTTTAAGATACACTGCTTTTGATGCTCAAGGTCAGGTTTTGATGAACCTGCAGGAGGCGAAACTGGCTCCCATCTATGGTGCCGATTATGTGGAAGACGAGTATTTCGCCCAACTCACTCCTTGGTACGACAACCGTTTTCTCATCTACGGTTCGCAAATCATCCAAAACAGTACGCAACCCAAGCCGAGACGAACGGTGTATTACTTGCAAAAGGTTCAATATGATTAAGTTATGATTGGCAGTTGGCTAAAATATCTGGTGCATTGCAAGAGTGAGTACGGCATTCATTCGCCTTTTGTGTATGAGTTTATGCGCAAGGTGCTCAATGACAGTGGCTCCAATCGTGACTACGATACCATTTACCGTATTGCCCGGTTGCGCAGCAAGCGCAAGCATATCAACTATAATTTGCGTAAACAGAGCCGTTTGCTCTATCGTATGGTACGCTATTTTGAGCCCGACTCGGTGGTGTCGTTCGGCAAAGTATCGGCGCTGAACACGGCGGCGATGGCTTTGGGACATCTCCAGACCAAGGTTTACCTTGAGGAGTCTGATGACTTTTTGGAATTACTCAATTCCATGGGTGTCGTCAATGTGAACCTCATCCAGCCCGAAGAGTTCGACTCGGAACATTTCAAGCGCCTCAACACCGGCTTTGTCTTCTTCAGCCGAGACTCCTTTGAGGGGGAGACTTGGGATTATCTTGCGGATTGTCTGAATCATAAGTCTTCCGAATCGGTGTTTGTCTTCGAGGGCATCCATCACAACCGTGACATGGAGGATGCTTGGGAGGAGATAAAAGCCAACGAAGATGTCTCTGTGACTTTCGACTTGTATTGCATCGGCATGGTCTTCTTCCGAGAAGGTATTGAAAAACAGGATTTTATTTTGAAGTATTAATGAATAAAACTGCCCTTCGACAAGCTCAGGGACTTTGAGCCTGTCGAAAGGCCCGACAGAGAGGAGAAATATGAAAAATATCACTTATACCCGAACAGGCGACGAAGGCAAGACCTCACTGATAGGCGGTTTGCGTGTCGCGAAATATGACGATAGGGTGGAGGCTTATGGTACCGTCGACGAGTTAAGTGCTTTCATCGGTGTACTTTATGACCAAGAAGGCGTTATTGCAGAGATGAAGACCGTGTTGGACACTGTGCAAAACAAGTTGTTCACCATCGAGTCGCACTTTGCCTTGGACGCAAACTCCGAGGTGAAGAAAATGATTCCAGTGTTGACAACCGATGATGTGGCCTATTTGGAGCATGAAATCGATGTCATGAACGAACAACTGCCCGAGTTGAAGAGTTTTGTCATCCCAGGTGGCAACCTTAAGGCAAGTCACGCCCATGTGTGCCGCACGGTGTGTCGCAGGGCGGAGCGTCAAGGGTGGCGCTTGGCAGCCCAACATCCAGTGGATGCACTTGATTTGAAATACCTCAACCGACTATCAGATTACTTCTTTGTTTTGTCAAGATTTTTTGGCTTTTTAGAAAATATTTATGAAAATAGTTGGAAATCAAATTAATAGAATAAGCATAATTTAGAATAAAAACCCCTTGTGGGTTAAAAAAATACTTGTACTTTTGCGCGCTCTAAACAAAAGGAAATAGACTATGTATTGGACACTAGAATTAGCCTCAAAATTGGAAGACGCTCCGTGGCCTGCCACTCGTGACGAACTATTGGATTGGGCCTTGCGTACGGGCGCGCAGGAAGAGATCATTGAGAACCTTCAGGAGATGGAAGACGAGGGTGAGATATACGAACGCATCGAAGACCTTTGGCCTGATTATCCTTCGAAGGATGATTTCTTTTTCAACGAGGATGAGTATTAAGCGGTTTTTCCGCCTTATTCCCTAACAATTAGGCTGTTATAAACTTGGGCATCAGAAGTAACTGATGCCCATTTTATTTAAAAATAGTATTGAAAATTGTAATAAATTTGGCTAAAACTTGGTACTTTTGCACCCATGTCTAGCACTATTTCACATCGTCTCAAAACCGCCGTCCAACTTACCCGAGGCCTCTTCTTGACTGACCACAATCGGTCGCCATGGGGCCGTGTTTGGCAACTACTCTCAAGGCTCACTTGGGAGCTGCCTCAGACCCTTGTGGGATGGTTGTATTCAGTGGCGCGAGCTCTCGCAGGCCAGGTTGATCGTGTCGATACCTTTAGCGGTATTACCTTCGCAACGAAGAAGGATTGGCCTTATGGCATGGGCGTGTCGCTGGGTACTTTCGTTGGCCTATGGGCCGCGCCATGGATGCAAGGCGAAGGGGAGAGGTATATCCTTGGCAATCAGATATGTCAGCACGAATTCGGACACACTACCGACAGCCAACGCTTTGGGTGGTTGTATCTCCCTGTCATCGGACTGCCCAGTCTCCTGAACGCCATGGGCACGGGCAATCATAATGTGTTTTGGACTGAGATTCGTGCCAACAACCACGCCAAACGCTATTTCACCAAGCATTATGGCATAGCTTGGAACGAAAGTGGTTATCCGACAAATAATATGGCTTAAATCACTTTTTCGTTGACTATCCTCCATTCTCCTGGCTGCAATTCATCCAAGGCAATGTTGCCAATCTTGACGCGGATAAGACGCAATGTGGGGAACCCTACAGCGGCAGTCATGTGGCGTACCTGGCGGTTCTTGCCTTCGATGAGGGTGAGACGCACCCAGCTGGTCGGAATGTTGGCGCGATAGCGGATGGGAGGCACTCTTTCCCAAAGGTTCTCTGGCGCCTCAACGATTTCTGCTTGGCAGGGTTTGGTGCGATAGCCTTTGATGGTCACTCCTTTTTTTAATAGGTCGACAGCCTCTTGGGTGATTTGTCCATCCACTTGGGCCAGATAGGTGCGCGGATGCTCGAATTTTGGGTCGAGCAGTTTCTTGATGAGTTTCCCTTCATCGGTGAGGAGAAGGGCGCCTTCGCTGTCGTGGTCGAGGCGACCGGCAGCGTATACATCCGCGGGGAATCCAAATTCATCGAGAGCGCGATGACCTGCCTCTGGGGTGAACTGGCTGAGTACGCCAAATGGCTTGTTGAAAAGAATAACCATGGGTGTTGATGGAAAAGTAAGTAGTGGCAAAAATACATTTTTCTATGATGGCATCAGAGGGGATTAATAGTTTTTGTCGCTAAAAATTGGTTTGATTTATAAAATACCTTATTTTTGCCGTTTAAAACTGATGGTTCGAAAGGCTCAATCACCATGCGAAAAGTAGTAACCAACTCGGATTTGAAAAAGGCCTTCGGCATGAAAGGCTTCTTCGGCACTTGTGTCGCTGGGCTTGCCTATGGAGCGCTGGGGCTTGGCAAAATCAACCGTTTGTTTGATGGAGCTGCTGATTATCAGGGGTGTGAGTTTGCCGACCATCTGTTGGAGAATATGAACATCACGATCGATGTCAGTGCGGATCAGTTGGAGAACATCCCAAAAGAGGGCGGCTTTGTCGTGGTCAGCAACCATCCATTCGGTGGCATTGAGGGCGTGATGCTCTTGAGTGCCATCGCCAAGGTGAGGCCCGACTTCAAAATCATGGCCAACTTCATCCTTTCGCATATCCCCAATCTCAAGGAATGTTTTTTTGCCGTCAACCCGTTCGAGAACAACCCCGAATGGAAGAGCAGTGTGAGCGGCATCAAAGGTGCCATTCAGCATATCGCTGCTGGCAATGGATTGGGCGTATTCCCCGCTGGTGAGGTGTCGCGCTATCATGGCCATGACTTCCCTGAGGACCTGCCTTGGAGCACTTCCATCGCTCGTATCATCAAGAATGCAGGCGTTCCCGTAATCCCAGTTTTTTGGGAAGGACAAAACTCGAAGCTCTTTTATGCTCTCGACAAAATCCACACCATGCTTGGCACAGCCCGCTTGACTCGAGAGCTTGCCAACAAGCATGACACCTGCTTCAACCTGCAAATTGGCAAACCTATCATGCCAGCTGAAGTAGCACTCTATGATAATCCCAAGGAGTTGGCGGCCTATCTGCGCAGCCGCTCCTATGCGCTTGAAGCCAACATCCCAACTCAAGCAGTTGAGAAGAAAGTGGCGGATTTGGAAGATATTGATGCTCCAACCGACTTGTCGCTTATGTTGAATGAGTTGGAAGCCATACGCGAGAAGGCGTTCTTGTATTCCACTTCCGACTACGACTGCTATCTGGCAGATTACGAGGATATACCTAACCTTATGCATGAGATTGCCCGCCTGCGTGAGGAGACCTTCCGAGCTATAGGCGAGGGCACGGGCAAGAGCCTTGACCAGGATGAGTTTGACCGCCATTTCAAACAGATGATTCTTTGGGACAAAGTGAAACAGAAGATAGCGGGTTGTTATCGTCTTGGCATAGGCAGCGAGATTATCCCAAAATATGGTATCAAAGGCTTTTATGTCAGCACTTTGGTGAATTTCGACGAGGCATTTGCGGAACATCTGTCGAATACCATAGAGTTGGGTAGGTCGTTTGTCACTTTGGAATACCAGAAGGAGGTGTTGCCTCTGATGCTGCTGCTGCGTGGTCTCTCCGATGTGGTGGTGCGTTATCCCGAGGCCAAGCATTTCATTGGACCAGTGAGCATCAGCTCTTGGTACCCCAAGTTCTATATGAGCATGATCGTGAAATATGTCACGGAGAAGCATCCCGTTAGTGAGGAACTCGCCCACATGGCCACACCGATGACACCGTTCCATGAAGATTTCCTTAAGGTGGATGCGGATGTGTTGATGCAAGGCAATATGGATGGTATCGAGAAGTTTGACAAGTTCATGTTCCGATTGAGCAACGGTCAATACCGCCTGCCCACCTTGTTCAAGAAATATCTGAAACTAAACGCCAAGTTTCTCTGTTTCAATGTTGACCCCGATTTCAACGACACTTTGGACAGCCTGCTTTTCCTCACCTTCACCGACTTTCCCGAGGACGAAGTGATGCCGCTCTTCCGCGACAGCAGCGACGAAGAGAAGGAAATTGTCAGGAAACGATTCGGGTATATTTGATTTTCACGCAGAATACGCAGAATGCGCTGAACCTACCGGACGCAAACTTTGCGTCGCTTCGCGTTTCCCATAGTTCTGCGATTTCTGCGTGCTAAAAATATTATTCCTCTGATTCTTCTTCGATAGTCTGCGCAAAGAAAGTGAAGTTTACTTTGCCGTAGTGACGTTGTTCCATGAAGTGAGGATGCTCTTCAAAGTTTTGGCTCTTGTCGTGTTCCAATACGAACATTCCGCCTTCGCGTAACAGGTTGCGTTCAAAAATGAGTTGTATTAACGTTTCGTAATGTTCGCAGTCGTAAGGCGGGTCGGCAAAGATGAGGTCATATTGCATTTGGTGCTTGTCAAGGAAACGGAATACATCGGAACGGACCACAAGCAACTCCTTCATGTTGAGTTTGTTGGCGGTCTCTCGAATGAATTTCACGCAGCCGAAGTCCTGGTCGACAGACACTACCTTGGGACAGCCTCTTGAGACCAGTTCGTAAGAGATGTTGCCTGTGCCTGCAAATAAGTCCAAGGCCTCGGTCTCCTCGAAGTCGAAGTGGTTCTCAATGATGTTAAACAGGCTCTCTTTGGCCATGTCGGTGGTGGGGCGTACAGGCAAGTTGTTGGGCGCGGTGATTTGCCGCCGTTGATATCTTCCTCTGATGATTCTCATCTTAATGATTGGTAAAGAAGGTGATAGTATGGGAAAGGCACCTCGTCAAGCGACTTGCAGACTTGAAGTGCGTGTGGGTCGGCCACAAAGCAGATGTCTTTGACATAGCGTCCGCAGAGGTCGATGATTTCTGATGCCGGACGGATGAGACCAGAGAAGCAAACGGGGATGTCATGGCCTGCCATACCGTTTTGTTCCATCGCAAACAAAAGGAAATAGGCGAAGTCTTCTTTGGTGACGAACTTAAAGTTGTTGAAGAACAACAGATTCCCCTCTTTCTTGATCATCATGTCGAAGTCGCGGTTGTTGACATGCACGAACACACTAGTTTCGTTGCCGTTTTTCATCGCGCTGTCGATGAACAGGGTAGTGGAATGGATGCATTTGGCGTCTTTCCATTTATTCAACACCATGTCGCGCAAGCTTTTTTGCCAAGCAAAGACATTATAGCAAGCAACGGTCTCCAGTCGTTCTGATGTGATGGCAGATCCTTCTGGGATTTGGAAGGCAAAGTCGAGGTGCTTGGCTTGCTCGGATTCATCGAACAAGGGTTCGGGGACCAAGGTGCACAAGCGGTTGGCAACGAGACAAGTCACAGACAGAAATGCCTTGTTGTTCAGGCCTTTCGATTCGAGTGCGCGTTCCAAGGTGTGGAAAAGGTCGCCGCTATCGTTCAGGAGGTCTGACTGGTAGCATTCCAAGGCGATGAGGGTGTGGCTCTCATTGTCGAGAAGGGCAAAAGAAAGACCACCCAATGAGAATTGGATGGCCATTCTGTATTGCGATGACTTCTCGGCATCAAACTCCTCGCCGAATTGGGAGATGTAAGGGTTCAATGATGCCGCCATTCATCCTGTCGGTTTAGAGTTCAACCTCCTTCTCCCAGTTGCCGTCGGTGGAGGCTTCTTCCATTGATCCAACTTTTAGACCGGCATAACGGTTGATGTTTTCCTTCTCGGCCTTGGCGTTGTCACGACGTTGGTTCCATTCTTTCTCGCTGAAACCTGCTCCTGGAGTAGCCAGATAGACCTCGTAGGGCACTCTTGCTTCAAATACCGGAATCTTGATGACTTCGTTGCGGATGATGGTGCCCGCTTCAAGTTCAAACATTTCGTTGTTGGGAGCGAAAGGCACGTACTTGATGTCGGCGATGTTGAAGTCTTGTCTGGCGCCCTTGAGGGAGTCCATGACCTTAGAAAAGCCTATGGTGTCGTTGATGGTGCGCGTGAAGGTGGTGTCGGTCGGGTCGGGAACGATTTTCACGATCGGGATTTCTGCGGTTTGGCAGAATTGGATCAACGAGTCGAAGTCAGCCGTGTACTTATTGTTGGCGTTCTTGTAGAGCACTTCGGCATTGCGGATGTCGACGAGGCGCTCGACGACTTGTTTCTCACGCATCGTTTGCTCGTTTTTGAACTTGATGGGAGCTTGGATGCTCTTGACAACTTGCCATGCTAAAAGCACGATGATGGCAAACAGAATGATGTTGATGATGATGGATAATCCTTTTTTCATTGTAGTATGATTTTCTAATTATTTACTTCTTCTGATTGGCCGCAAAGTTAGGATTTTTTCTTTTATGTAGGCCAAAAAAAATCGTTTTGAAATCAAAAATGGATTTTATGGAAGTTTAAATATTTGTCATCCAAATACTTGCGAATCTTGTCAGCGAGGACAATGAAAACTTGGAGCTCGTTTTTTTCTAGCCAATCGGTGGCATCGTCGTCGCGATTGATGGCTTTTGCGAAGGCGAGGTTGACCGTAAAATGGTTTTTGGCGAGCCATTCTTCGGCTTTCGCTTCCTTGTCGATGACGCTGTCAATGGCTGCCAAGTGGGGAAATCCGTGTTCCATAA
>JAEEGL011325786.1_pt1 | contig 27508 bp, 13 predicted proteins | sample 9134231 | NCBI WGS metagenome assembly JAEEGL01 (sample SAMN16246548, study PRJNA631951) | gut metagenome | biome: gut microbiome; feature: rumen; material: fiber-attached | host: Bos | place: Iran: Karaj | collected 2018-10
CTTCAGTTCTGCTTCTCTCTCGGCCTTAGCGATCTGTACGTTGACGGTCTCTGCCTCGATGACTTTGGCCTGTTCCTGTTTCTGTATCTCATAAGCTGCATCAGCTTCTGCACGCTTGATATCTGCGGTTACCTTCAGTTCTGACTTCCTGATATCCAGCTCGTTGTTCTTCTGAGCGATCTGGGTCTCAGCGGAGATCTGTGCATCGTTTGCTTCTTTTCTTGCGGAAGCCTGTGCAACGGCGATCTCTTTTTCTGCGTTTGCTCTGGAGATCTCAGCGTTCTGACGGATAGCTACGGTATTTGCAATACCGAGGTTCTCGATCACACCGAGGCCTGCATCGTCGATGTTCTGGATATTGAAGGATACGATCTCAAGTCCCATCTTAGCCATATCCAGCGCTGCGTTTTCCTGAACCATTGCTGCGAAAGTTTTACGGTCATTCATGATGTCCACAAGCTTCATGGCACCGATGATCTCACGCAGGTTACCTTCAAGTACATTAACTACCATCTGATTGATGTAACCGGAATCCTTGTTAAGGAAGTTTTCTGCAGCTGCCTTTATGAGCTGCTGTGTAGTTCCGATCTTTACGATGGCTACCGAATCTACCATGATGTTGATGTAGTCCAGTGTAGGAATAGTCTTGGATGTACGTACATCTATGGACAGCATCTTCAGTGACAGGCGGTCAAGCCTCTGCAGGAAAGGTATTCTCACGGAGCTGCGTCCTATGATGAACTTGGGTTCCTTTTTGAGACCCGAAATAATGATTGCCTGGTCTGTGGGAGCCTTTACGTATCCCATGCCGATGATGATCAGAATAAAGATCACAGCGGCTGCAATACCGATGATTAAAGCTAATTCTGTAGGCATAATAGTTTCCTCCTCATAAAAAAAGTTTATATAACACTAAGTAACATGATAACATAAGCGGGAATGCGTCACAATCACTACATCTTGTATTCCTCTTTCTACCGGTACTTGGATTCGATAAGACTGTAAGCTATCGCAAGTCCCAGACTGATGATCACCGTTCCCGCTACCGGTATCACAAAACCTGCGGAATTCTGTTCAAGGAAGAGAAACGGTACACCGAAGGCCTCAAACAGGATCGCATAAACTATCCAAAGGATTGAAACCGAATGATTGTATTTCTTTACGTCTTTAACCTTTGGGGGCGTCACTCCTGCAAAAAATCCTACTGCAGTCTTGGAATTCCACGCCCATATACCGATCCCGATAAAGCAGAGAGCCAGGATGCTCCAGATAATAAAACCGACGATCATATCTATATCCTCCTCCTCATTTTAACTTTGCCGTCACTGTCTCTTATCCTCATAACCTCACCTCCGTAATGCTGTCTTAAGGGTTTTCCTTATGACGTTTGCTTGGTTTATGAGTTAATTCTACGGCTTGTACCCATAATTATACATCCAAAATTCGCAAAAATAAGCTCTGTATTTTACCTTTTTGGAAGAAATATAAGTCTGTCCGGCTTGCTTTTTCCTGTTTTATAGGCTAATCTTAAGAAAATACATAGCTGTGAGGGGGACGCCTGCATGGGCAAAAAATCATCTATCGAGAACAAGAATATATATCTTCAATGCCGCGAGGACTGTGATCTGACCCGAGCTAAGGCCAGTGAACTGATGAAAACCGTTTCGGAAAGCCGTATCGAAAAGATAGAGAGCGAAAAGATCATCGCAGCGCCTGAGGATATCGTTGCCATGGCAGAGGCTTATAAGCAGCCGAAGCTTTGCAATTATTACTGCGCAAATGAATGTGCAATAGGAAAGCAGACGGTACCGGAAGTAACACTGAGCAACCTTTCCGAGATCACTCTGGGAATAGTTGCATCCCTTAATTCCCTTAATTATGAAAAAGAAAGACTTATTGCCATAGCTGTGGACGGTAAGATATCTGAAGAAGAGATGCCGGATTTCCTTAAGATACAGACGCAGCTCAACAATCTTTCACTGACCGTGGAAGCACTGAAACTCTGGGTAAACAGCACTATTGCTTCGGGAAATATCGATAAGAAGACATATGATAAATTTCTGAAGGAAGCGACGGATAAGCTTTAATTAAAGCGGCAGTATATTAATGATCACGCCGCAGATGCAGGAATACAGGATCACGAAGATCCAATAGAAAAGAAAGTGTTTTATGCCAAGCACGGTCTTAAGCGCGCCGAGGTTCGTTATCTTGGTGGCAGGTCCGGTGACCATGAAAGCAGCAGCGCTGCCGAGGCTCATGCCGTCAGCAAGCCAGGTCTTAAGTATAGGTATGGTGCCTCCTCCGCAGACATAAAGAGGTACTCCTACGGTAGCTGCCATCAGTACGCCCCAGGCTTCGTTACCGCCGAATACGAAAGTGACAGCATCCTGGGGGATATAGCGCTGGAACAGGGCCGACAGTAATATGCCTATGAAAAAATAAAGTCCGGTTGCTTTGAAATTTCTGAAAAGATTTTTTAAAAAGCGGATAAACAGATTCGGATCCGTATCTTTATTTTTCGGTTCGTCAAATCCTTTGAAATCAAAGAAGCTCTTATTCTTATAGAAAAATCTGATCACAAGACCTGCGGCGATGCCGCATAGGAAACAGCTTATTATCCTGATAAGCAGAACTTTGACTCCGAGAGCTGCGCTGTATACGATAAGCTGCGGGTTGAGCAATATCGAACTCATCATAAATGAGGCGAGCCATTCATCCCTTATGCCGCTTTTGGAAAAAGAAGCAGCGATGGGTATGGTTCCGTACATGCACAGAGGTGAAGCAACACCAAGTATTGAAGCGAAGATGATACCCGGCAGACTGCTGCCGTCGCTCTTCATATTACGCATAAGAGCGTGTATTTTGTCTTTAAAAAAAACGGAAACTACCGAACCGATGATCATACCGATCAGCCAGTACAGGAAGATCTGATGGAACTGAACGGTAAAGTAGTACCAGACGTATATGAATTCTCTCTTAATGATCTCCTGCATCTGCGAGTTCTTCCGTATCCGTATCTATCAGTTCATAGGCTCTGTTACCGAAGCCGATATCTTCAGCATGTGTAAGTATATGCAGGCCGTTCTTTTCAAGTATGCGGTTCTGCAGAGAGCCACCGTCGGCAGCCCTGAATACGAGGTCTATGCAGGCCTGGTCCAGTGCGACAGGATCGGTGGAAGCCAGGATTCCTATATCATGCATATCCACTTCGGCAGGGCTTGATACACAGTCACAGTCAACGGACATACGGTTCATGACGCTGATGAAGATCATCTTCTTTCCATGATCTTCATAATCGTATACGGACTTGGCTGCTTCGGCCATGGATTCGGTGAAGATATCCTGATTGGTGATCATTGCTCCGAGATCGATGGGAGGCTTGCTGAACAGGCCGCCGGTATGTATCCTGGTCTTGCCTTCGCTGGAAGCGATGCCTATGGATATGTTCTTGAGAGCGCCGCCGAAGCCGCCCATGGGATGTCCCTTAAAATGAGTGAGCACGATCACGTAATCGTAGTCTGCCAGGTCTTTGCCGACCCAGTTTTCCTTAAGGTTTTTGCCGCCTTCTACAGGGATCACCATATAGCCGTCCTTATCCATGATGTCCACATCAGCGATGGCAGTAAACCCGTGATCTTCGACCACCTGCATATGCATGGCCGTCTCGGCGCGTTTTGATCCCGAGTAGGCAGTATTGCATTCTATAATGGTGCCGTCCACACTCTGTACCAGATCCTTTATAAGATTGGGATCCAGATAATTGGGATTGCCGGCTTCGCCGGTTGAAAGCTTTATCGCTACCTTTCCGCCGGCCGGAGAGCCAAGGGTTTCGTACATCTTCTGAAGACTGGCGGGGCTTATGTCTTTTGTCATGTAGACAACAGAAGAAGCAGCAGCTTCGCGGCCTTCGCTTTTCATGGTCTCCACATCATAGAATTCATGGGGCTCTATATCGTAATGCATATGCATCGTGTATGCAACGCCAAGAGCTATCAGTATTGCAAGGGTTATCAACAGGCCGCGTATAATTTTCCGGCCTCTGCCTTTTTTCTTAGTTTCTTTTTCCATGATCAGCTGCCTCCAAAACAGTGACATCATTATAACATAGAAACTGCTTATGATTTTGAACAAAAATCGATTGAAAAACGCCGAAATATCGTAAAACTCACGTTGTTTTTTTGTGTATATATGATAAAATATAAATAACTATAGGCATTTCAATATTAATTTGCATGGAGGGTTACGGATGTTCGGATCGAAATATCAGTCAGTTATTCAGGAAAAAGAAGAGAAGATCGAAGAACTGGAGCGTGAGATCGCTAAGCTTAAGGAAGAAGTAAAAGTCGGAACCGATGAGCTTGAAGCGGTAAATACCAGTACCCATCTGGGTATATGGAAATGCTATTATGACGAAAACGGTGATCAGACCGTTATATATACCGATGAGTTCCGCCGCATGCTCGGGTTCAGCAGACAGGAGCTGCCGGATTCACTGGATTCCCTGGGTAAAATCATACATCCCGATGACGTGGAGCTGGCATTCAGCGCTTACGGCGCTGCAGCAGGCGATAAGACTGGCCGTACCAGATATGATGTTGAATACCGTATCCTTACCAAGTCAGGTGATTATAAATGGTTCCATGCAGCCGGAGAGTGCATAAGATACTCTAACGGCAATCCCAAAGAATTCATAGGGACCTTTTCCGATATTGATGAGCAGAAGAAGAATTCCGAGATATTCCTGCATGATTCCAGACGTAAAGAAGCTGTGGACAAGATGATGCTGGAAGGCAGCTGGAGTATGGATCTGACGAAATATGCGATAGATGACCCTACTTCGCCGATGGTTTATTCCGACCAGTTTAAGAAGATACTCGGCTTTAATCCCCGCTCATCGGAGTTCCCCGATGTAATGGCTTCCTGGATCGCAAGGATACATCCCGATGATGTGCCTCAGGCCTCGGCAGCGATGCAGAAGCAGCTGGCAGATCCCACCGGCACTACGGTATTTGATATGGAATACCGCATAAAGCATAAGGACGGACACTGGGTATGGACCAGAGCTTCCAGTTATGTGGTATGGGAAAAGGGTGAGGCTGTCATGGCAGCAGGTACCATACTTGATATCACCGGTGAGAAGGAAAACAAGGTTCGTTTCGAAGAAGAGATGGAGCCCAATATAGAATCGCTGCGTAACGGCATGGCCGAGATATCTGCTAATGTGGAGAAAGCAACGGCCCAGATGCTGGAGGTTCAGACCAAGCAGGAACAGGTGACCGAAGCTGCCAATACGATAGAAGCAGCCGTTAAGTCTTCGATGGAGATCATCGGCAGCATACAGAATATTGCAAGCCAGACCAACCTCTTAAGCCTCAATGCTTCCATAGAGGCCGCCAGGGCAGGTGATGCCGGCAGGGGCTTCGCAGTCGTGGCTACAGAAGTACAGACTCTGTCCAATCAGTCCAAAGAGACTACCGAGCTCATATCCGATAAGCTGAACAATGTAAATGATGCGGTCCGTAACATCCTGCAGAAGATAAGACAGATCAGTGAGAGCATCGCAGACGAGACCGAAGAGATGAACACTATCAATGCGACGATCGAGGAGCTGCACGGAGCCGCCGATGAGATTGCACAGATGGCGGAGACGCTTTATAACTGAGTATCCTTCGGAGGACATATATGATAGATGATTTTTCAAAACAGTTTGAAAAACTGATAGATATATTCGTTGATTACGAGCATCGGTCCAGGGAAAACCTTATCGAGGTTCTGTTTGAGATGGGAAAGATGTTCCGTCTTACAAAGGTGGAATCCGAGTTTTATAAGTCTGCCACCGATCAGAGAGACGGCGTAAGAGAATATCTCTGTGATTATGATATAGGTCCGGCCGACAAGGTAGTTATGAGTAAATGCGTTATTGCGAAGACAGGGGCTATCGTAAAATGTACCGCATATACATCGAATGATCAGCCGCCATATACGGAGGAAGAATTGCGTCAGCTTGATCTGAGTATACGCGCGCTGCAGAGTTTCATCAGCCGAAACAGGATGCAGAGGGCTATTGAGACCCTTGGATATCATGATGAAGACGGTTATCCCAATTTTCCGTATTATTTCCGTCACCTCGAACGTATGAATACTACCTGCGGATTTAGGGATCAGGTAGCGCTGTTATACAATCTGCGTCAGTTTTCCATAATAAACAGGGATCTTGGGAACTCTATCGGAAATGTGGTGATGCGTGGTCATTATGAAGCAATAAAGGAGATCGTAGGCGACAAGGGTGTAGTCTGCCGTGTCGGAGGCGATAACTTTGCAATGATATTTACGGCTGATAAGCTGAAGCCGATACTCAAAGCAATGGAAGGTATCCCTATTGTTTATGATAAAGAAAATGACAGGCGTGTAATGGTATCGGCCTGTGCGGGTGTTTTCATCATACCTCCCGATTTTGTTTTTGAACGTCCGGGCAGCATAGTGGAGCTGATCTTCCCGGCATGTCAGAAAGCAAAACTGGAAAAAAACGGCATTATAGAATATGTAAGCAAAAGGAGTTTTGAGGAAAGAGAAAACATCTCAAGAGTCCGCAGGAATTTTGATGAGGGGCTTGCAAAAGGCGAATTCCGGGCTTATTACCAGCCCAAAGTAGATGTCCGTACAGGCAAGATTATCGGTGCAGAGGCGCTATGCCGCTGGATACGTGACGGACGTGTGGTACCTCCGATGGAGTTTATTCCCATACTGGAGCAGAATACCGATATCTGTCGTCTTGATTTTTATATGCTCGAGCAGGTATGCAAAAACATCCGAAAGAGGATTTCAGAGGGGAAGAGAGTTGTGCGAGTATCGGTGAATTTCTCACGTAAGCATCTGCTGGATCCGGATCTGCTGGAAAACATAGTCCGTATAATCGAAAAGAATAAAGTACCGTATGAGTATATAGAGATAGAGCTTACGGAGACCAATACAGAAGTGGATTTCAAAAAACTGCAGCGTCTTGTCAACGGCCTGCAGGAAGTGGGCATAAGCACGGCAGTCGATGACTTCGGTGTGGGATACTCTTCACTGAACCTGGTAAGGGAACTGCCATGGAACGTACTGAAGATAGACCGCAGTCTCCTTCCGGGTATGGAAAATGAGAGAAAGAAATTATCCACGATAGTGTTCGGACATATCGTTTCCCTTGCAAATGCCATGGGTATAGAATGTATAACCGAAGGTGTGGAAACAGCAGAACAGGTAGAATTGTTAAAGGAATACGGCTGTCCGTATGCCCAGGGTTTCTATTATGACAAACCCCTGCCGTATGAGGAATACGAGAAAAAGCTGGACATTGGTAAATATTGAGAAATATGGGATTTGGGGAGCTGCAAAAAGCTCCCCTTATTTTTTTGAAAACATTATTGACAAAATGAAAGCACAATGATATCATAATGATATCACAAAGAAGCACGAACCGTCAGGATCGTGTAAAACCCAAGGATGCAGAGCATCCTGCCAACTTAAGGAGGTAACTCTATGAAAACTAATGTACAGGAAAAGATCATGAATGGTCACAAGATCGGAGGATTGATGCTGTTCCTTTCAATCGCGCTTTATATAGCAGCAGTTCCCGTCTGTATGTATGCAGCAGCAATGGATAACGGTCTCCTCATCGCATTATGTGTCCTCTGGTTCTGCTGCGGCTGGCTCGTATGGTGCGGCTTAAAGATATTGAAACCCAATGAGGCACTTGTACTCACACTGTTCGGTAAGTATGTAGGTACACTTAAGGGCGACGGTTTCTTCTGGGTCAATCCTTTCTGCAGCGCATTCAACCCGGCAGCAGGCACCAAGCTCGGACAGAGCGGCGACGTGGCAATGAACAATACCAACCTGGTGACATTGACCACAGGCGGAACCACAGTATCAGCCGATGCTTACAACAAGAAGATCTCACTTAAGGTGATGACTCTTTCCAACAGCCGCCAGAAAGTCAATGACGTGCTCGGTAATCCGGTAGAGGTAGCTGTAGCTGTTATGTGGAGAGTACGCGATACTGCCAAGGCCGTATTCGAAGTGGACAACTTCAAAGAGTACCTGTCACTGCAGGTTGATACCGCAGTACGTAACGTGGTAAAGCTTTATCCTTACGATACGACAGAAAACGTTGATACCACAGGCGACGGCATAGCTGATGACGGTTCCTTAAGAGGATCGACCGAAGTAGTCGTAAACCGCATAAAGGATGAGATCCAGAGCAAGGTTGTTGATGCAGGTCTTGAGATAGTTGATGCAAGGATCACTTATCTGGCATACGCTCCCGAGATCGCAGCAGCAATGCTTCAGAGACAGCAGGCATCCGCAGTAGTAGATGCAAGAAAGCTCATCGTAGACGGCGCCGTAGGCATGGTGGAGCTGGCTCTTGAAAGACTCAGCGAGAAGAACACCGTAGAACTTGATGAGGAACGTAAGGCTGCAATGGTTTCCAATCTGCTGGTAGTACTTTGCGGTAACCATGATGCACAGCCGGTCGTTAACTCAGGGAGTCTCTATTGATGGCCGAGAAGAAACAAGTACCCCTGCGCTTGTCAGAAAAACTGTATAACGCGATAGCTGCCTGGGCAGAGGACGACTTCCGATCCGTTAACGGACAGATCGAATATCTTTTGACAGAGTGTGTAAAGCAACGGAAGAAAGACGGGAAGTATGTAGGTCAGGATATCGACGAAGAACCGGAATTTAATATTTAATAATAAAGACAGCGGGTCGTAACTGACCCGCTGTTTAATGTTTCGTTTTACTCTATTTCAGTATTTACCTATATCAAGTCGTTTCTCAAATTCTTCCAGTGGCAGAGGCTTGTCATAGAAGAAGCCCTGGGCGAAAGGACAGTCATTGGATCTTAACAGTTCTATCTGCTCGGCTGTTTCCACGCCTTCGGTGATGCATTCAATGCCCATATCTTTGGCAAGAGCAGCGATATGCGAGAAGACCAGAGTGGACATCTTTTTGTTTTCATTTTCTCCGGGCAGCAGACTGCGATCGATCTTGATCACCTTCCAGGGCAGTTCTCTGACCAGTCTTAATGAGGAATAACCGGTGCCGAAATCATCTACGGCAGTGCTTATTCCTATTTCCTGCAGGCCGTCCACGAGACGCTGCATCTTCTTGAAATCCGCTTCGGTGGTGCTTTCCGTAAGCTCTATTTCGATATACTTATACGGAACCTTATTCCTGTCTATTATCCTTACAATATCCTCAAGCAGGTTCGGATTCAGCAGATGCTTGCGGGAAAGGTTAACGGAGATCCGCACTACATTTCTGCCTTCGGAAAGCCATCTGTGTATATTCTTACATACCTGTTCCAGTATATAGAAATCAAGTTTGCAGATGTCGGTATTCTGTTCCAATACAGGAATGAACTGCGCAGGCGGCACTACTTCACCGTTCTTTATCCAGCGGCACAGGGCTTCCGCGCCTATCAGCTTTCCGTTCTGTACATCCACCTTTGGCTGATAATAAGCCTGGAAATCCTGCTTTTCCAGCGCATTCTCAAAATAGCGGCGTACTCTGGAGGTGTTTTCTTTCTCTTCTACGATTTTTTTGTTAGCATATACGATCCTGCCGTCTTTTTCCAGCTTTGCTGCCTGGCAGGCCGGGAAGATCATTTCTGCTATATCTGCCGGTCTGTTAAAAACAAAATCAGGCGGAATGATGAATACTCCTGCGCAGGCCGAAACCATTACCTGATCGTTCCCACTGTACTTTACGGGTAGTCCGTTCATTGCCTTTTTCATGGGTTCCAGGAGTTCAGCGGAAAAGATCGCCGCAAAGTTGTCACCGCCTACATGGCACACACAGCCCTTATCTCCGATCATTTCATTGATGGCATCAAAGTATCCGTGCATTATCTTATCGCCGGCAGCCGGTCCGAGATCGCGGTTTATGATCGAGAACTGTCTGATGTTGAACATCATTGCGATCTGGTCTTTGAAACCGCCGTTCTCATTCAACCGCTCAAGATAACGGTAATAATAGGGAAAGTTCGGATAGCCATCCATATCATGGTAGGCCAGTTGCTCTATGGCATTCTGCATTCTGTTGCGGCTTAACAGAGCCAGCATGGAACGAAGACAGAGATCCAGCCGTCTTAACTGCTTCTCGTCAAGCGGTTCGGTATCCTGAGCCATATAAGCAGTGCCTGCGATTATAGCGCCGGATTTTGATACGAGTCTTTTGTGAAGGGCTACTTTGTCAGCAGGCCCTTCATCAAAATCCCGGGTGATCTCTCCTATACCGTCTTTCTCATCTGTTGCATTTTTATAAAACTCGGTCTCGACACGGGTAAGGTGGAAATACCTTGCGGTATCACGGAGGACTATGAGCATTTTCTCACGTGAGTAATGCTCATAATCCACCATTTGATCGATCAGATTTTCAAAATGTTCCAAAAAACTCTGATCCATACCATAACTCCTTTACTTGATCTTAACTTTTATCGTTTGTTTAAGTTTGCCGCACTTGACGGTGAGCACTGCATTTTCTGTTACCTTCTTTGCAATGATGATACCGTTCTTTACGGTGACACCCTTGCTGCCGGTGATCTTCCATTTACCGTGATCGGTGGTGTTTTCGGGAGTAAGGTCTACTTCGATGGTGCCGCTTTCGCCCTTTCGCATTTCTATCGTCTTAGTATCGCCCGAACTGTTTATTTTAAGGGTACCGCTCTTTACGTTTATCTCTGTTGCAGGACTGGTAACAGTTACCTTGCAGCGCTGTACATTGACAGCTCCTGTTTCGGAGCCTGAGGTCTTTATTATGACGTATGCGGTTCCGGGAGCAATGCCTTTCAAAGATATCTTTCCGCTTCCCTTGCCCTTGTTTCCTTCAGCAGCAAGTTCGATAGCTCCAGCATTGTTTATGCTTACGATGTTTTCGTTTGTAGAACTGATCTCAACGATCTTTATTTCATTGTATTTCTTGCCGCCCTTAGGACTTACGGTGAACTTTAAATCTAACTCCTTCCTTGCGGGATCGGAAAGATTCATCGCCAGGCTCTTCTTGGTAGAAAGCGTATGACTGTTGTCTGCCTTTGATGTTGCAGCTTTATTATCCGGTGCGATCTTAACCGTCACGGTCTTTGTCAGATCTTTGGTCCTGCCGGATTCGGGATCAGTCTGCTTAACTGTTGCAGTGATCTTTACTTCCGTAGCTTCGCTTACATCCGCTGCCGTAAGCACGCCGTTCTTTACTTTCAGCTTCTTGCCGGCATTGGATTTCCAGCTGATCTTTCTCGAATCCGTGCTGTCGTAAGGAGCAAAGGATACGGACAGGAATTCGTTCTCTCCGCCGGTCATGGTTATGGGCTGAGCGGTAACGTCCTGCATGGAAGTATCCAGTATTGCTATATCTGTCGTGTAGCATACTACTTTAACCTTACATTTAACCTTCTTGTTTCCGCAGTATGCTGTGACTACAGTATCTCCGGTTCCGGTAGCATAGAAGTTACCGTCCTTGTCTACCGCTACTATGTCCTTGTTATCGGTCACATAATAGAGTGCAGGAAGATTGTCATCGCCTGCTGCAGTAGGGGTTGCCTTGTTTTCGACCTTCTGATCTTTCTGCAGAGTCAGAGAGGTCTTGGCAAACTTGATTTTCTTGATCTTGGTCGTGGTATCGGCACTCTGGGGAAGCTCTTCAAGTATCTGGTCAGCGACTTTCAGCTTCTCCTCATAGGAAACGATGACATCTTCCTTACCCATCATGAATATGGTGTTCTCGGATGTGCTTGCTATAGGTGTTGCACCTGTGAGTTCCCACTTAACAAAGTCATAGTCAGCCTTCTTTGTCCAGGAAATGTTGATCGTCTCATTTTCTTTAGCAGACTTTAATTCATTGCCTGCAGCGTCGGTTGCCTTAGCTCCGCCTATAACGCTTATGCTGTGATAAGGAGCATCGGGAGCGGGGGTAGGCTTGGTTTCTTCCTGGTCCTGTTCCTGGTTTTGGTTGTTATTATTGTTGTTATTGTTATTATTGTTATTAGGATCATTATTCGGATTGTCATTATTGTTATTTGCTTCATATTTATCTGTTATGAATCCGCTCTCCGAAGCACCGTTTTCGTTTGCATCAAATGCTGTTACAAGGTATACTTCATCTGCTTTAAGGCCGCTTAAATCACTTTCGGTAAATCTGTATTTGCCGTCAGTACCAAAATCACTTGCTGTCAGAGTGAACTCTTTGACAGGAGCTTCATTGGATCTTGCAAGTTCGTATATCCTTACGGTAATGGGCGCAACGGGCTCATAATTGAAGTTCAGGTATCCGTCCCAGACCTCAGGATAAGTGGTGCTTAAGTTTACACCAATCACGCTGGCCCAGGCCTTGGCTTCTTCAGCAGTCATTTCACGGATGGTTCCGTACATCCAGGGATGGCGGTCGTTGAAGGGACTGTTAAATGAAGCTTCCCCAATGGTGATCTGGTAATCTGCCATGCCGTTTTCATTTGCGGGAACATAAACCTTTCCCGAGGAATCCTTCATGGTTACAAGGGCGCGGCCGCTTGCGTCAAACTTGCCGTTTCCGCTTGCTTCATCAACTACATAACCGTCGCTGCCTTCTTTATGATAGGATACGGAAGTTTTTATAGAGAAATCCTTCCCTGCAAAATCAGCTGCAGGTCCGAATACCTCAAGGGCTTTCTTTCTGCTGTTGTAATAAACATAAAGCAGCTCATAGGGATCGATATCCTTGAGTTTGTACGCTTCTACAGTTTTGCCTCCGTATATTTCATCTCTGCCGTCGATCCATTCATAACCATCCGCAGCTATGAACTCTATCCTGAACAGTGTGTCGTCGGATGCATTCTGTATTACGTTCCAGTTAGCTCCTTTTTTAAGAGTAAATGTGTATCCGAGCTCTTCGGCATTGTTGGAAGTAACCTCCGCACTTACGTTCGTGGTATACGAAACAGTTCCGTCAAGGCTCTTTATAACGGGATAGATCTTTGTGGCATCGATATTCTTACCATAGGTAAAGAGATAAATACTGTCACCTCTGTTATCAATGCCTGTCTGTACGCCGGCACTACGGATATAAGCCCCGTCTATTACCTGCAGCTTATCCGTGAATGTGGCAAGTACATCATCACTGTCGCCGACCGTGCTGATGACTATGTCATAATACCCGGGCTCAAGGAGGTAGTTAAGCCTGCCGCTGTATGCGTAGGTTTCATCCCAGTTATAGACATATGAAGGACTGACATAGTAACCTCTGTTTGCTGTTGCCGTAACAGTATTGCCCCAGTTTTGGAAACTCACAGTTTCGTTACTGTTATTATCATATAAGTAACAATCTTCGTCGGCATATATCGTTCCGTTTTTACGGATGGATACATTAACCTGTTCGGGTTTGGTCGGAACAAACTTATTCGGAATATACAGGGTTCCGGGTGTAACATTGCTTTCTCTCGCCAGTATTCTCTTATTCTCGATATCGTCATAATAGATATCGGCGCTTCCGCTGGCGATGACCGTATCGTCCATTTTCAGGGTAACAGTTACGCTACACCGGTTGGCAGCTCCTGTCAGTCCGCTGATATCCGGTATAAGGAAGAATTTAGGAGGATAATAATACTTGTAATCTGATTCGACATCACTGCTCCTGTAGGCTTCAACCTGCTGTGCCGCGCCTCCGTTTACTGACAGGTATACATCATAGTTTTTCTCCTCTATACCATGATCGAAAGTAAAGTAGAGCTGCTTACTGTCGCCGGAGGTATACTGTCTGCTGTCAATATTAAGCGCCAGGGTATCCTGATATTCTTCATTGCTTAAAAGGTTATGGGCAAGGTAGACCCGTGCATATTGGTATTTCTGTTTAAAGCCGTTCGGAAGGCTTGTGATATTGTTTCCTCTAAGGTCTACGTATTCCAGTTTGTTAAGACTCATCAGAGGAGAAATATCACTGACATCCTGATTAAGAAGTACTAATCTTTCAAGGTTAGGGAACCATACAGGAAGGTCGGAAATATCATCAAGTCCGAGAATCCCGTAGGATCTGCGGTCTATTTCAAGAACATTGCATCCCTCCAGCAGGCCCCTGGTCAGTGTATTGCCCCGAAGGAAAGTGTTAGAGCTCAGGTAATCATAGAGTTTCTGACTGTTGAAATCCGTTGATTTAAGTTCGTCGTCCGCAAGAGTAGTGATCTCGTTAGGAAGGGTATCTGTTCCGGAAGACCACAGTATGGTATTGCTGTGTGCGATACTGATTTCTCCATACCATTCATAAGTCGTTTCCGGCTCAAGACCGGTGAACATGTATGTGTAGCTTCCGTTATCTTCTTTTTCAAAAAGGATATTGTCTCTGTTGTCTGTCCAGCCCTCAGTTCCTTTTTCTCTGATACTGATCTCAGCCCATATTACATCAGGATCGTAAAAAGGATCTAATGTTGCAGTAAATGTAAGATTTCCGGAGCCGGCGGTCATATCGGCGGTCACGTATTCAGGTTCAAAATCCCGTACTTTACGTGCTATATCGACACGGTTTGAAAGCCGCAGGGCGTTGTTACCGCTTAAAAGTACAGCTACTGCTTCGATAGTATTGCAGGAAGTACTTATGGTATCTTCGAAATACAGATCTTCTTTATCTGCATCTCTTACATAGGTGGTATCATCTGTGAGGATATAAATGGAATAAATATCTTCATCTTCGGCCAGTACGGTCGGATCAAGATTTAAGCTTATATCTTCATAACCGTATCCCCAGGCAGGTACATCTGTACCTGTGATATAATCGGATGTTTCTACACAGGTAAAGCTCTGGGGCTGGGAAACAAAGTGATAAGATGAGATATTGTTTTCTCCATCTTCCTCGGCAACTACTATACGGAATATATATTCTCCTGCTGTAAGTCCGGTAAGAAATACGCCCGAGAGAGAATTCAGGTGGTCAAACATTCCTTTATATGAATATATGCCGGCTTCTGTTACAGTTGCTCCCGTAACATAGGCATTATCACGAAAGAATGTAGGCTCGCTAGCTGCTTTTGCATATAACACTCCGACATATGCCGGGTGAGCAGGAGTATTGTCAACAAACGGCGAAACCCTGTAAGTTATAAATGCTTCATCGCTTCCGGCAGCGACGGTCAGCTCCTGATCTATATAGTCTGAATATTTATCGCTGTCTACCACGTAGGGAACAATATTCCCTTTCTCTTCACTCACAACCACCTCATCCGTTTCCTCTCCGGCGTTGGCGTATAAGCTGTAGTTGCCGAAGATCTGGGTGAAGAGGAGTATTGCAGTGAGAGCCATTGCAAGGTATCTTCTTCTTAAACTGTTTTTCATGATCTTGCTCCTTTCTTGATGTGTATATTTAAGCCGGAGGCGTTCTCCGGAATTTCTCCTTAAGCGGGCCGAGAAAATATAATACTACAGCATCAATTATACTTCAAAAAAGCCTTTTTTACAAGGAAAATACAGTCCCTCTTGACCAAAAAGTATAAAAAGTATAAAAATGTATAAAAGAAAATAAAAAGTATATAGAGTATAAAAAGCTGAAAAACAGCTGGGGAACTTATGATACAGTGGCTCAAAAAACAGATATCTTCAAGGAAGACCCTTGATTCCAAAATGTATATCATAGTCCTGATAATAGGGACTTTCACTAATCTGGCTTCATTCATCATCACCTGCGTGGAAAGACTGGATCCGGCTGCGATCATCAGCACCTTCCTGTGTTTTGTTGCCATGGGAGTGTTCTGGTATCTTTCGGTGGCGAAGGATATGGAGCGTTATCTGCACCTGCCCATGATGATCATAATCATATTTATTCTGCTGCCTATGGCCTGGTTCTTCTGCGGTGGCATCAGGAGCGGCATGGTCTTTTATTTCCTGGGCTGTCTTTTTCTGGTAGTTCCCTGCCTTGAGGAAGGTAAAAAGAGGGTGATAATGTATCTGGTATCATTGCTTTGGCTTTCAGGGATCATTGTTTTTTCGGCATTTTTCCGTCCTGATCTGGTCACACCTCTTTCTGACAGGGAATGGTATCTGGACGTGCTGGTATCCATGGCACTTGTATCTGCCGGAATCTACTTCATTACCTCGCTCATCGTGAATGCCTATGAGACTGAGAGAAAGAGCAAGGAAGCCCTGCTTGAAAAGATGGAGAAACTGGCAAAGGTGGATCCGCTGACAGGTCTGTACAACAGGCGCGAGATGTTTGTGCTGTTGGAAGAGAAAACGGAAATAAACGACGGGAAGCATTATCTGATAATGCTGGATATAGATTTCTTCAAAAAGATCAATGACACCTACGGGCATCTCTTCGGAGATATTGCTTTAAGTACCGTTGCATCGGCGCTGAACGGTAATACCCGTAAAGAAAAAGGCGAATTCGCTGCCAGATACGGCGGGGAGGAATTCGTAGCCTTGTTTGTCTGCGAGGATGCTGCCGAAGCTGAAAGCAGGGCTGAAGCTGTACGCTCTCAGATCTTTGAACATGAATATGAAGAAAATCCCGGTCTGCACATCTCTGTAAGCGGCGGCATGGTCCGCATAAAAGACTATGCTGACCTGACCGCAGCTCTTTCCGCAGCGGATTCTCTGCTGTATAAAGCAAAACAGAGCGGGAAAAACAGAATTTGTCAGTGAAGGAAAAAGTGAAGGAGGAGCTCAATGAAAAGAAAAGGAATGGTAAAGAGAACGATCGCCATGCTCTGTACTTTGAACCTGCTTGCGGGCAGTATGCTTCAGTATGGCGGAATGGATAATTCTGTAAACAGGGTATATGCGTCGGAGGAGGATGAGCCGGAGGAAGACGGTATCCTTGAGGCTCAGGATGAGCCGGAGGTAATTTCGGAGAATGCGGCAGCAGTACTCAGCAAGGAACAGTTGGAGAAATTCTATAAATATGATGAAGACAAGAATGATCCCGACGGAGTGAAAATATCTCTGACGGATGATTTTAGGAATGCACTGAACACTTCCGGTGGCAGTTTTACGGCCGGGGATTATACCTGGAAGGAAGGTGATCCGGTACCGGATCCCGGCGTTGAATATGTGACTGCCGATAAGACTTATAAGATTACGGATATCTCCCGTCTGTTTGAGAATCTGGATAAACTGAAGATACTGGATATGTCCGCCTGGGATAGCAGTCTGGAGCGTCCTTACAGAAATATGAGCGGAATGTTTAGGGAATGTCCTTTTCTTACGGAGCTTAAACATTTCTCGCTGAATACTCCTGAATGTACGACGATGGCCTCTATGTTTTACGGTTGTTCATCCTTAAAGGAGTGCACGGCAGGTCTGACAACCGGATCCGTGACGAGCATGGCGGGCATGTTCAGATACTGCAGCAAGCTCGAGACCATTCCTTACCTGCCTTATTGTGATACCTCCTCACTTGAAAATATGAATTACATGTTTAGCAACTGTAGTTCCTTAAAGCTGCTCAATCTGGAAAACTTCGGTATCGGTAAAGTCAGAGAGATGTTCGGGGCTTTCAATGGCTGTTCTTCCCTTAAAAAGCTCAATCTGTCTTCCTTCGATTTTTCCTGGATCAATCCCGCCAGCGGTAGCAGCTCCGTCGGTACCAGTGACCTTTTTCTTAGAGAAAGGAGAAACGTTCTTCAGGTCTATGTCCGTGATGAGGAAGCCATTTCTGTCATCACAGACGCTGAATATGATACCGAATATGATGCGGACACCATGGAATTGATCGTATTTGATCTGAATGCGCTTGATGATGATTTCCTTGAGAGTGTGTATGAGTATAAACCTCTGGATGACGGGACGTATCAGCTTGTTCTTCGTCAATCCCTCAAGGATATACTGGACTGGAATACATCGGTGACTACACAGTTATTCACCATAAAAGCGGGTACGCCCCTCCCCAATCCGGATTCGGTCAACAGTAAGTATCACGGAAAGATCAGCAGCTATGCGAATCTCTTCGACGGATTAAAGAATGCGGAGGTTATTGATATCTCACTTTTTGACGGGAAGAACATAAAGGATATGAGCAGGATGTTCGCATTGTGTAGTAAGCTGCGGACCCTGAAAATGCGGGCTTTACAGCCACAGTCGGGCGTAAAGATGGACGAAATGTTCTATAAGACCGGCTGCGGTATATACATAAGCGGCAGCGGCAGACGTCAGCATGAGAATGATGCCGAAGCCTGGGTGCATGATGCGGATGTGATCGAGCTTATTAAGGATCCGGAGAAGAAGACCTATTGGGAAGAAGATAAGATCAAGCTTAAGGTCAGATGGAAGGTGATCCTGGATAAATGCGGGAAAGGAAATGAACTGATCCAGGAGATAAACATAGCAGACGGAAGTAAAATAGGCGAATGGACGGATTCTTACAGCGGCTATAGATTGGTGGGCTGGTACAGGGACAAAGAATATACACAGCCATTTGATACGGTAACAACGCCGATCCACAGTGATATCACGCTGTATGCCAAGTGGGAGTATGATCTTTCGCTGACAGAGGGTGAGCTTGAGGCGTTCTATGATTACAGCTCGAACGGTGACGGACTAAGTATCAAACTGAACGAAGAATTTAAGGCTGTCCTTAATACTGAGGAGGGAACCTATTCCGTAAAAAGGGAAGATAACAGCGGTTATTATGTGTGGCATACAGGAGATCCCCTGCCCAATCCCGGACTCACTCACAGGGTTGGAGGGAATGAGCTTCCCGTAACCAGCTACTACGCTCTGTTCCTGTATTGTAATGCGCGTATCCTTGACTTAAGCACCTGGGAGACGGGCAATGTCACGAATATGTCCAAGATGTTCGAACGTTGTTATTATATCAAAAAACTGGATGTGAGTTCCTTTGATACTTCCAATGTCACGAATATGAATGATATGTTTGTCTATTTCGCCGGTACTTTCGGCTTCGGTGCACTTGATCTGGGACATTTTGATGTATCCAATGTAACGGACATGGAAGACATGTTCGAATTTGCCAAAATCAGGAGCCTTAATATTGACAGCTGGAACACGCCGCTGGTCAGGGATATGTCCGGTATGTTCTGGTGTTTAGGAACGGATGAAATCTACATGAGAAAGCTGGAGATCCCGGAAGGCTGCGATTATGAAAATTTTTTCCATAACAATGCATCGGCAGCGGACACGGAAGTATATGTCTATCTGAAGAATGCCAAAATGAGGAATCTTTTCTTAAACCGGACGGATGAATACGGAAAGGCGAAGCTTCATTTTGTAGTGGACGAGGATCCTGAGGAATTTTCCGATTCCGTCCTGGAAAAGTTTTACGTTTATGACACTTATGAGGTGAAGTATTATAAAGTATCCCTTACGAATGAATTTAAGCAGCAGCTGGATAAGGCGGACGGCGAAATGGTAATGCCCGGCGGGATCTATGTCTGGCATGCGGGAGATCCCCTGCCCAATCCGGCTCCGGAATCCTCCATCAAGTACAGAGAGAAGGTCAGGAGCTATGCGGGAATGTTCGAGGGCAGTACGGTTCAGGATCTGAATCTGTCCATGTTCAATACGAATGATATAACGAATTACAGGGAGATGTTCAAAAACTGCAGTAATATCAAAAAGCTTGTGCTGGGTGATTTCCGGATCGATGCAGATGATGATACTGAGGATATGCTGCTTGGAACCTGCGCTTCCAATACGGGAACTCCCGTGACAGGCAGCGTTGATGATGCGGCTGTGGCCGGAATATTGAACGATGTGGACAAGACAGGGATCGATACGGCGAAGCTCAGTTTTAAGAATCAGTATATCGTACATTTTACTGCCGGCGGAGGGAGTGGTGAGATGTCGGATGTGATCGTGGAGCCCGGCAACACTGTTGTTCTGCCGGAGTGCGGCTTTACTCCTCCGGAGAATGTTTTATTTGACAAGTGGGACAAGGGTAAGCCCGGAGATGAGATCACGCCTGACGGATCCTGTATTGTGAAGGCTTTGTGGCGTTGTGTTCATGTGGCAGTTCATACGGAAGCAAAGGATCCCGACTGCACTACGAAAGGAAATATCGAATACTGGAGATGCAAGCGTTGCGGCCTGCTTTTTGATGATGAGGACTGTACCCATGAGATCCGGCCGGAAGATACGAAGATAGAGGAGCTGGGACACGACTGGAGTGATTGGGAGACAGTGATCGAGGCAGACAGCGAGCATGACGGACTGGAAGAACGCGTATGCCGCCGTCATGAGAGTCATAAGGAACAAAGGGTAGTTTCGGGGTATGGACCGAAGACGGATATCTCGGAGGCAGTGATAAGCCTTACACCTGCTGACAGCTTTATATACGACGGAGGAACGCATACCGTTGAGCTTAAGCTTGCAGGACTTGTATTGGATACGGATTATACAGTGGACGCAGGCAGTGTGTTTACGGCAAAGGAGATAGGGACTTATACCATAAGCATAAGCGGCAAGGGAAGCTACAAGGGTAATACCACGATCACGTGGAAGATAGGAAAGAATATAGAGGAAGAGGATTACACTAAGCCTGAGGCGATCACCGGTCTTGTTTATAACACAGAAGCGCAGGTACTTGTAAAGGCCGGAGCCTCCGAAAAGGGACGCATGGTATATACCCTGGGTGATAAGGATCTGCCGGGCGGGCAATACAGTGAGGAGCTGCCTGTGGCTACGGATGCCGGAACCTGGTGGGTGTGGTATAAGATCATCGGAGACGGGGAATATATAAACAGCACTGCCGAGGTTGTCAGCGTGAGTATAGCGAAGGCCGTGCCTGAGCTTGAAAACGTGCCTGCAGATGTATGCAGACTCACTTATACAGGAAAAGAGCAGCCTATGCTCAGTCAGGCCATTACCGCGCCTGCAGGCTGTGTCGTAAAGTACAGCCTTGACGGGAAAACTTATTCCACCGAGATCCCGAAGGTGAAAGAATGCGGTGAATACATACTTTATTACAAGGTTGAGGGTACGTCCAATTACGAGGATATAGAAGCAGGTAAGATTAAGGTTGAGGTAACGCGCAGTATCTCTGCGCTGGATCCGGTTCCGGCGGATCCGGCTGCGGCTACTGAGCTTTATCTGGTGGCAGGGCAGAAATTCAGCATGCCGACAGGCAGCGGAAGCTGGACTCTTACAGATAAGAAGCAGAAGAAATTCCTGACCGTGAGTAAAACGGGAGCCGTTAAGGCGAAAAAGCTAACTGAGAGTCCCGTGATCATAACCAACGGAAAGCACAGTATCAGCGTAAACATCTGTAAGCCCACGATCGATAAGCAGAGTTCAACTAAGAAGCTTGAGGCGGGAAGGACCGGTGTTGTCATTCTTAAGGGTTGTGACAGTCATCTCCCTGTATATTGGTACAGCGCAAAACCGGATGTGGTCACCGTGGATCAGAAAGGCAATGTGACCGCAGTTTCAAAAGGTTCTTCGAAGATCAGCGCCTATGTAAACGGGAAGGCTTACAGCTGTACCGTAAGCGTAAGAGAGACAGGTGTTGCTAAGAAAAGAACACTGCATATGAATGTGGGAGATAAGAAGACTCTGAATGTTAAGGGAGTCAGGGCATGGATCAGTGATAAGCCGGAGATCGCAGCGACGGATAAAAAGAAGATAAAGGCGAACAGCTATGGTGAAGCCGTATTGAGCGCTGATGCAGGCAGTGATGCGAAAACAACGGATTACAGAGTAGAGCTTACGGTGGAAGACATCGGACTTAAAGCTGTGTCAGCTGCCGGTCCTCTCAAGAAGGGCAAAGGGGCTGACAAATATACCCTGGAGCTGACAGTAGGCCAGAAGCTGCCCCTGGAATTCGTATATGTTAAGCAGCCGCTTCTCTTTAACAGCAGCAAGCCGGACATAGTCTTTGCAGATGAGTATGGTCTTATCGAGGCAAGATCCGCAGGCAAGGGCAGGATCACGACGAAGATAAACGGCAGGACAGTGACTGTAAATGTTACAATAAAAGCACCGTAAAGCTGAATTATTCAGTCAGAATAATTATTGACAACGCATGAGAGGATACATTAAAATATAGATAATTTTGGGTTTACATAATTTAGGAGACGTTATGTAGGCCTGTTTACCAGTGGATAGGGAGAATACTACTAAAGGAGGACGCAATGAAGAGAAGAAACAGATGGTTGTCAATGCTGCTCACGCTTACCATGATGACATCGCAGCTGCCGGTATCTCCGGTGATCGCTGCCGGTGACGAAGGTAATTACGAAGTAAGCATTGAAGAGATCGAAGACGAAGACAGTGAAGAGGAAGTAACAGTTCCGGAGACAGCAGAGGAAGTGACTGTCGAGGAAGAGATCGGGGAGAAAATCCCGGTAGCGGAAGCTGCAAACGGCGCAGCTGCCGAAGAAGAGGTAGTGGAAGTGTACGAAGAGGATGTGACCGATCCGGAAGCCGCTTCCTATGTGCCTTTCAGGGTAACGGCAATAGCAGCGGATGCTGAAGAAGCAGAAAGCGTAGCAGCTGCTTACAACGCAACGGTGGAATCCTTTGAGAACGGCATAGTGTTCATAGATCTTAACGGCAGCGGATATACCGTGGCGACCGCTATGGATGCATATTATGAGTCAAACGGCAGTCTTCCGGAGATAGAGCCGGACTACATCGCCGAGAGTTCACTCACAGTCGAGGATATTACGGCTGAAGAATCCCAGTACGCAGAGGGTAATGATTACATTCCCACCCATTCGGACTGGATCAACATGTACAGCAGACTGACCAATGCGGATCCGGCGCTGAATCCTTCATACTCAACATATCAGTGGTATCACGATATGATAGGTTCCTATGAAGCCTGGGGCATGTCGGAAGGAAATCCCGATATAGTAACGGCTGTCATTGCCGACGGTACCAAGACTGCTCACGAAGATCTGACCGGCAGCAAGCGCATAGGTTATATAAAGGATCAGAAGGAAAGCTTTGATAACGGTACCGCTCTTGCGGGTATCGTGGGTTCACCCAAGAATAACGGCAAAGGCGGAGCCGGCGTAGCGCCGGGTACACAGGTTTACAGCTTTGACCTGAATGATAAGACAGGCGTGATCACAGCAGCCAATCTGGCAAACGCCATTCTTTCCATAGCCAATCTGCAGATAACCAGCACTACGGGCGGTGTGTACAAGTTCAAGAAACTGGCTGACAAGCCCAAGGCCCAGATAGTGCTCATTGATGCGCAGTTCCATGCATCGACGACCAAACTGAGGAACGTCATAAAGGCAGCTCACGATTCGATGAACATTACCTTCGTGGCTCCTGCAGGCGACTATGATTCTGAAGTACAGAGCTTCCCTGCAGTATACGACCAGGTAATAGCCGTTGCAGCCGTTGATTCCAACGGAGAGAAGACCGCGCGTTCATCCTTCGGTTCATGGGTGGATATAGCAGCTCCCGGATATCAGATATATGCTCCTTCGGGACGTGGCTCCGCCAGCGCTAACTTAAGCGAGTATAAATTCGTAACGGGTACTTCTGCGGCAGCAGCCGTGGTTGCAGGCGCCTGCGCGCTTTACATGAGTACTGAGGGCTGGGTAAAGCCCGATGTGGTAAAGACAGCGATAACAGATACCGCAAAGCCCATAAAGACTGTCAGTGAAAACGGTGTAGGCGTTACTCCCGGCAAGGGCATCATCTATATACCCGATATGCTCGGCGGCAGCGAACTTGCCCCCCGTATCAGGGTTTATGAGAATAAGACCACGGAGTTCGTATGGAAAACAGTAAACCCTGCAGATAAGACTCCGGAGGTGGATGCGCCTTCTACGAGCTATATCAGATTTGACGCCCTTAAGAAGACTACCGATAAGGACGGCAAGGTAAAATATGAAAAAGAAGTAAAGAATATAAATCTTACATATATCTATACCATAGACGGCAGCGAACCCGAAGTGGTAGAGAAGAACGACAGTTTATTTACAGGTGCCAAGACCTATATCGCATACAATGGTGAGCTTTCCTTTGATGACATCATTGACAAGTCGGTAAGAGGCAACCAGAAGATCAACCTGAAGGTCAAGTGTGTGACCAACAAGGGCAAAGCAAGCAAGACCGTATCTTTAAGGATATATACGGTTTATGATTCAAAGGACATTATCAGCGTCAACGTGATCAATGCTCCTTCCACCCTGGTTGCAGGCAAGAAGGTAACGCTGAAAGCTGAAGTCTACTATCTTGATGAGAACGGAAATTATACCCTTCACAGGAACCAGAAGGTAAGATGGTCACTGGCTTCTTCTTCAGCCATCGCAAAGATCGACAGTGAGAAAGGCGTGCTGAAAGCTAACAAGGGTGCCAGCGGTGAAGTAAGGGTGCTCTGCGTAGCCGATGTATCAAAGAGCTATACCGACAAGCAGGGAAGAGAAGAGTTCGTTGTTAACATCAGCAACACTGCACTTCCCGTTAAGAAGATAACTCTGAACATGAAGAAGACAGAGCTTGACTTTGATAACGGCGTATATCCCGAAGTATCGGCCAATGAGCTGAACAAGCTGCGCAAGCCGGAAATACAGGATGAGACTACCGAGCAGTATTCGGTGATATCCGTTAACAGCGCTGTCAATAAAGAAGGAACAGAGCTCAAGGATACTACGGTATTTGAATGGAAGAGTTCCAAGCCTTCGGTAGCTACGATAGAAGTGCTGCCCGGAGGAAAGAGCGTTCGCGTAACACCCAGAGGAAAGGGAACCAGCCAGATAAGCTGCAAGGCTATGGACGGTTCAAACAAGACCATCAAGTGCAAGGTAGTCGTTAAGCATCTGGTAACCGACATGACCATAAAAGGCCAGACCAGCATACTGCGCGGCAAGAAGGCTACTTACAAGGTAACGGGTGTTTTCGGCGGTTATAACTCAAACGGAAAGAAACTGGTTCCGAACAACAAGAAGGTTTACTGGTCACTGCTGGATCTGAGCGGAAAGGCTCTTAACATAAACGGTGTGACCATTAACGAGACCAGCGGCAAGCTGAAAGTGGAATCATATGCCGACATAAAGGCGGATACCGAGATATACGTAGCTGCAACAACAAGAGACCGCGGCCACTTAAATCAGCTGTATAAAGTAAAACTGATGGGTGCCGGAGCTTCCAAGGCGACTGCAGTGGCAGTAAGATTTGACGAAGAAACGGTATGGGTTCCCAATTATTTCGTACCTACCTATAAGAAGAACACAAAGGATCTGAAAGCTATAAAGATGCACAGCAATTACGCGACGGCGGGAACTACGGTAGCAAGCGAAGTAGTTCTTCAGGGCTTCGTAAGCAACGGATCAACACCCATATGGACATCAAGTGACAGTACAGTGGTAGGCGTATTCGCAATGAGCGAGAACAAAGCTTTCCTGATCGGCCGCAAGGCAGGAACCGCTACGGTTACCTGTGATGCAGGCGATGGTTCGGGCAAGAAAGCCAAGGTACAGGTACAGGTTATAATACCTGCTTCGAACATAAGGATCATAGATAAGAAGCTGGATGTATATGAGAACGGCGGAGATATAGGATATTCCTATCTGGCAAAGGGCGGCAGCACTACGCTTAAGGCTAATCTGGGCGCAGTATACGGAACGCCTACGATAAGCAAGGTCGGCTGGGAAATGGAGATCGTCGCCTTCAAGAGGACTAAGGCAGAGGACGGATACCGCATCAAGACCTTCGATCTCTCAAAGACCCAGCAGGAAGATCTGAAGAACAAGCTGTACAAGATAGATGCCAACGGTGTAGTGACAGTTGTGGCTAAGAAGACCTTTGACAGCAAGTCCGCTATGTACGGTTATTACAAGGATTTCGGGGCAGAAGGCTTTGCCGCAAGGATATATGCAACGACCAAGGACGGTACTGAGACCGTAGCAGGCAGGCTTATAGTTGCGGTAGATCCTCTCGAAGATTTCAGGATCTACAACAACAGTCCGGATAAGGCTATCGAATCATACACGTTGCTTACTTCCAACGGTCTGTCAGCGGGTATGCCCATAAATTACAAAATGGGTGAGGACCGCGAGCTGACTTCCTTTACCGCAAGAAGTACGGATCCGAAGGTACTTAACGGTTATGTGGAGATCACGACCAAGGGCAACGAGCAGAAGGCAAACCTGAATTTCGTGGTGGCTTCGGAATTCGCAAATGACAAGACCAAGAAGGAAGCGACAGTAGAACTGATCGTAACGCCCAATGACGGATCCAGCAAACAGGCTAAGCTGAAAGTAACAGTCAAGAAACAGTGATCGGAGGTCCGGGCTGATGCCTGCAAAACAATCAAATAAAAAAATGCTCCCACCCTCGGAAGTGATAAACATCCGGGGGGCCAGGGAGCACAACTTAAAGGGTGTGGACCTGATAATACCCAGAAACAAGTTCGTAGTTTTTACAGGACTTTCGGGATCGGGAAAATCCTCACTGGCATTCGATACGATATATGCAGAAGGACAGCGGCGATACATGGAGTCGCTGTCTTCTTATGCCCGCCAGTTTTTGGGACAGATGGAAAAACCGAACGTGGAGAAGATCGAAGGCCTCTCACCTGCCATATCCATAGACCAGAAATCCACGAATAAAAATCCACGTTCTACCGTAGGCACGGTGACGGAGATATATGATTATTTCCGTCTGCTTTATGCCAGATGCGGTATCCCCCATTGTCCCGAATGCGGAAGGCCCATCATGCGTCAGACCGTGGACCAGATGGTGGATCAGGTGATGAGCCTGCCTGAGGGTACCAGGATACAGCTGATGGCTCCGGTAGTCAGAGGCAAGAAAGGCCGTCATGAAAAGGTCATCGAGCGCATGAAGAAGAGCGGTTATGTGCGCGCGGAGATAGACGGGGCAGTCTATGATCTGGATGAGGACATCGTCCTTGATAAGAATGTAAAACATACGATAGAGATAATAGTCGACAGACTGGTGGTGAAGCCCGGTATAGAAAAGAGACTTACTGATTCTGCCGAGACGGTGCTGGATATTACCGACGGTCTGTTTGTCGTAGACGTGATAGACGGAGAGAGGATGAACTTCTCCCAGAGCTTTTCCTGTCCGGACTGCGGTATCAGCATAGATGAGATAGAGCCCAGGAGCTTTTCTTTCAACAATCCTTTCGGAGCCTGTCCTGCCTGCGCAGGTCTGGGCATCAAGATGGAATTCACCGAGAGTTCGATGATACCCGATCCGACCAGATCTATCAATGAAGGCTGTATAGCAGTGATAGGCTGGATGAGCGCCGGTACAGAGGGCAGTTTCACCAATGCGCTCTTACAGGCGCTGGTAAAGAAGTTTCATTTTTCTCTGGACACGCCCTGGGCGGATCTGGATGAAAACATAAGGGATATACTGATCAACGGCACCGACATAGAAGTGGATGTGCACTACCAGGGCCAGCGTGGTTACGGCGTGTATCCCATAGCCTTTGAAGGCCTGATAAAGAATGTGGAGCGCCGATACAGGGAGACGGGCTCGGAGATGAGCCGCGCCGAGTATGAGAAGTTCATGAGCATCACTGCCTGCGATGAATGCAAGGGCATGAGGCTTAAGAAAGAATCCCTGGC
>JAEEGL015937665.1_pt1 | contig 27507 bp, 11 predicted proteins | sample 9134231 | NCBI WGS metagenome assembly JAEEGL01 (sample SAMN16246548, study PRJNA631951) | gut metagenome | biome: gut microbiome; feature: rumen; material: fiber-attached | host: Bos | place: Iran: Karaj | collected 2018-10
AAAAAGACTAACTATTAAATGTCAAGAGGAAATTTGAGATTTTTAAATATTTGTGATCAGAACACGAAAAAGTGTTTTTGATATATTTGATCTTTGAAAACTGCATGACAAACAGAGCATCTGAACAGGTGCTCCTAGAAAAGGTATCGGATTTGAGAAGAGTTAGACCCTGTATGCTTCTCCTGCGAGTTCCATACGGTAGATGGTGCGTACCAGTTTCTTGGCCACATGGGTAATTGCAACATTATAATGCTTGCCCTCTGCTCGCTTTTTTGCAAGGTATGCAGCGAATTTAGGATCCCATTGACTCACATACTTAGCTGCATTTATCAAGGCGTAACGAAGGTATCTGGAACCGCGTTTTTCCATATGGGCGTAACTTGAGTTTAACTGTCCAGATTGATAAGTCGTTGGCGATATACCAGCATATGCAAGTATACGATCTGCGTTGTCAAACCTTGTGAAGTCGCCTATCTCGGCAAGGATCATTGCCCCCATACGATTGGCGATTCCCGGGATAGTTGTTATGGGAGATGCCATGGAATCCATGATTATATCGATGGAATACTCGATTTCGTCGATATCGATGGAGATGGCTTGTATTTGCCGGATAGTGTGCTGCAATTCAAGAGATTTGGCTGGCATTATGGAGCCGATAGAATTTCTGGCAGTCGCGCGTATGGTTTCTGCCATATCGTCACCGTAGCGACCTTTAGAAGCCTTATACAAGAGTGATTTTAAATGAGTCATATGACACTCGGCGATATAAGATGCTCCCGGTAACTCGCTTAGAAGCGCGTAGACAGATGCCATGTGGAGCGTTGGGACTAGTTTTTCAAGTTCGGGGAAAAGTATGTTAACCAGCCTGGATACGGATGATTTAAGCTTCGCTCGTTTATGAACCATATCAAATCTGTAACGAGTTAGTGACTTTAGTTCTTCGTTGTGGTATGATATATCTGAGTAGGGCTTGAGTGTCCTATCGGAAAACAACATCATAGCAATCGTACGAGCGTCGACTTTATCCGTTTTTGTCTTTCTAAGGCTTTGACCTTTTCTGAAAAGATTTGTGTGTAACGGGTTGATGACATAGGTGGTGAGACCTTCATCAATGAGCGAACCAAGTAGATTGTATGAGTAGTGTCCGGTAGCTTCAAGTCCTACTTTGATTTCTGATGCATCTTCAGCTACTTCATACATCTTGATGAACAGTTCATTGAATCCGTCTCTGTTGTTTTGGATAGTGAATACCGGGAATAGCATTTCGGCTTCTGGGCCGAGGATGCAGCAGTCGTGCTTATCCTTGGCAACGTCGATTCCAACATAGATCATAGAGATGACCCTCCTTGCAGTAGTATTTGATGCTGTAAGACCCACAGGGCTCCTTGTTCGTGTAACCTCGTTCTACATAAACCGTCATGCGGTATCTAACTGATTAACATTGTAACAAAGAGGCTGTGGTTGGAGCCTTTTTATAACCGTCTATGCGGTAGGAGGGCAAAACCAATCCACAGCATCTCCAACATCATACCTCATGTCTGAATAAAGGTAAAGGGGTATGAGGAAGTGATAAAGACCTCGGAGAGGGTCTCTAAACACTACTACTATATAATACGAGGAGAGTATTAATAAATGGATGAAAACAGATTGACCCGGATACGATCCGAGGTCGGAAAGATCATAAAGGGTAAGGATGATATCATACTAAAGATCCTTGCTGCTATCCTTGCAGAGGGACATATTCTTATGGAGGATATCCCCGGTGTCGGAAAGACCACCCTCGCGACATCTTTTGCAAAGACCATGTCTTTAGTATATCACAGGGTTCAGTTTACACCCGATGTTCTTCCGAGTGATATACTGGGCTTTTCCATGTATGATAAACAGACCGATAAGTTCGTATTCAGAAAGGGCTCGGTTTTTTGTAATCTGTTTTTGGCGGATGAGATCAACCGTACCTCACCGAAAACCCAGTCGGCACTTTTGGAGGCGATGGAGGAGAGACAGGCAAGTGTGGAGGGCCACACATGGAAGTTACCTGAGCCTTTCATCGTTATCGCTACACAGAATCCGTCGGGTGCGTCAGGAACGCAGCTACTGCCTGAATCACAGTTAGACAGATTCATGATCCGTATATCGATGGGTTATCCTGCCCATAAGGATGCCGTAGAAATACTAAAGACAGAGGTATGGGAGAATCTGGATTCTGTTTCGCAGGTTATAGACCTGGATGAGCTTACCTCCATCCAGCAGCATGTAAAAACCGTGACCGTTCATGACTCACTTTATGAATATATAGTATCAATTGTTGAGAAAACCAGAAACCACGAATACTTTATCGGAGGCGCGTCGCCCAGAGCGACTATAGCGCTTCTTCGTATGTCTAGATCAATGGCAGTGCTTTCCGGCAGAGATTTTGTGACAGCTGAAGATGTACAGCAGGTAGCAGCGGATGTTTTATCACATCGTGTGAAGCTGAGTGCCAGAGCTGCTGCGGAAGGAAAGAAAGTAGATGCCTGTGTCAGGCAGCTGATGGTGGAGATTACCCCGCCACGCATGTAATGCTCGATGCTCCGCGAACGTGTGAGTCTGTAGAGAGTGCCCGGCATGGAGGATTGTTATGAAGAATAAGATCAGAGCTGTCCCGCGTCCGTTCAGAATTCTGGGATATCTGTTCCTGATATTTTCCATGGCTGCGATGTATGTATTTTTTCGCAGCTATCTTTTGTTGTTTTTCGTGGTATTTTTATCTGTGATTCCATGGATTTCTGTTTTGCTCGGATATTTGATCGCAAAAAAGGTACACTGTTGTGTACGTATCATGAATGAGAACAGTATTATTCCGGGAGATAATATTTCTCCGTTTATTGAGGTATATAATCCGCTTTACATAGGATCACTTGATATACGTCTTTCTGTGGAGGCGTGGAATATATTTTTTTCAAAAAAAGAGGAGATGGAAAGCTTTGATGTATCTCTTCCGGTGATAGCGAGAAAAAACAGAAAAACAGAGGGCAAATCCTTTATAAGACTTCCTCTGACAGCGACACTTATCGGAGTATACAGGATTGGTATAACCGGAGCCTGTGTACAGGATCCGTTCGGCCTTATAAAATACAGGATAAGACTTCGGGAAAGCCTTGGGAGTGCAGCGGGCATACATTCGGAGTCACATATTCATTCGGCTGGAACGTGGCAGACTGAGGCTGATTTTACTGTGCTACCCCGGATCACCGGTGGAAAGCAGCCTGATTCGGAAACAATATCTGTCGGGATGACTGAGGTCGAGGAGTCAGGAAAAAGAGGAAATGATTTCTCGGAGGTTACCGATATCAGAGAGTATATCCCCGGAGACAGGATCAGGGATATACACTGGAAGGTATCCGCTCGTATGGAGGAGTGGATGGTGAAGGTGCGTACCCAGATGGCAGGTATGGAGCTGAGTGTGGTACTCACACCTGAACACGATGAGAAGACAACAGAATATATCATAACATATGCATATCAGGAGCTTAGAACATGGTCACTCGCTGAGACTGATATACGTCTGTTAGTATATACCTCCGGACCTGAGGCTGTGCGCAGGTATACGCTTTCAACGCCTGAGGATGTTGATGAAGCGTTTAAAAATATCATGTCCGAGCACTACTTAACGCACATTCCCGAGGGAAGTGATCCGAAGATGGCAGTCGATGGTATCATAAAGAATCTGTATCCGTTTATGGGAGGTTACATCCGTTTCGGACTGTTGGATGACGGGACCATAGGTTTTGCGTCTGTAGAGGGGGTGAGCGTATGAGTTCATTCCTGAGTCGATTAAAAGAAAAAAAGCCCCCCTATGAAACCATAACAAAGGGTTTGATAATACGTGATGATGCAGTATACGATACGGAGCCCCGATATTTTACGCTGCTTTTAAAGGGATTTATTGTATATCTTGTTGTGATGGGATCGATGGGATGTATGCTCTCATCGTTCAAGATACCATACAATGCAATGATCATTAATATAGCTGTATTCATCGGTGCTTTGTTCTCGTCATTTTTGTACTATACAAAGATATGGGAAAACCTCGGCTATTTTATACTGTTTGCGTTTATGCTGGGTACGGGACTTCTGTTGGGGAGATATATCAGCAGTGGTTTCTTTGCAGTGGTGAACATCATGTCCGAGCGCGCGGCGTACTACTTTGATACCGAGGTCGTTCAGGGATATGCGGAGTCCATAGGCAACAGGGATGTCACGGTGACGATCGCGTTCATCTATGTCGGATGGGTGTTCGCGATACTGTTAAATGCACTGATATCCAGACAAATGAAATACTTCGCTGTAATGTTTACGTCATTTTTCTTTTTGACAATACCGTTTTATCTGGAGTGCGAACCGGATATGCTGTACATAATGATGCTTGCGGCAGGAAGTATCATCGTATTTGTTTTCCGCGGTGCCAGACACACACCCATAACGAAAAATGACAACAGATTCGAATATGTTTCGGGAAAGAGATTTTTTAATTATGTTTACTCGGTAGGACATCATATCAAAACGGTAGGGATGCTGATGGCGCTTGTTTTGGTTTTTGCGGGAGTGTTCCAGATATTTGTTAATAAATCGGATTTTGAACTGGAGAAAACAAGGGGGCGAAGTGAGCTCAAACAAAGCACGCATGCTACCATGGCAAACCTCTATAAAAATGGTCTGATGGGACTGTTTAACCGCTATGACTCCACGGGTGGACTGAAGAGCGGTGTCCTGGGCGGGGTAAACTCTGTAAGTCTTGATTATGAGACGGACCTCGAGGTTACCTATGTTCCGTACAGCTCTGAGAGACTGTATATCAGGAGCTTTACGGGAGCTGATTATCTGCCGTATCAGAACAGATGGCAGAGAGCGAAGAAGGTTGCCACATATACCGACACAACAAGTAAAAAGGGTGTTATGAGAGTGGGGCTTAACCTGGTGAACATGGAAGAGGAGCTGTCTTCCGATACTGCAAGGCTTCTGAAAAAAAGATTTGAGGATGGTGATTCAGGCTTTGCGAAAGCAAGGATGGATATCGAAAATATAGCGGCTCCGGCCGGGGCATTTTTGCCGTACTATGTTGACGAGGAGGGCAAAAATGAGCTTCGCTTCATGGGTTTCAGAAGGATCTATGACCTGACATATTATCCGTGGGTATCTGATCCGGGATCTGTGGAAACAGCCATGGAAGAAGAAAAGAATACGGAAAAAAAGAACCGGAAAAGTAAAAAGAAAAAGACCGCAGAAACACAGGCAAAAGAAAGCAAGAAAAGAACACTTGAGGAAACCATCAAAAAATGGGAGGACGGTGTATACCTAAGTGTTCCTACGGAAAACAGAGATGCGGTCGATCAGTTCATAAAAGAGTCAGGACTCGGAAGGTATAAGAATACCTCTTATACTCCGGATGGCTCGAAAACAATAGAGCTTATAAATGCTCTCGGGGAGTATTTCCAAGAGGAGATTCCCTACACCTATCAGCCGGGAGCCACGCCTCGTGGAACAGACTTTGTAAACTATTTTCTGACGGATAATAAAAAAGGGTATTGTGCTCACTTTGCGTCAGCGGCGACTCTGATACTGAGGCGGCTCGGATACAGGGCGAGATATGTTGAGGGATATGCCGTAGATCCGACTGATCTGGCGGAGGATGCCAGGATCAGGCCGGAGCTCGATCCCGCGAAATACTATCAGGGTGCATCGGCTCTTAAGGGGGACCAAAAGGTAATCACCGTGGACGTAACCGATGCCATGGCCCACGCCTGGATCGAGGTGCTCATAGACGGGCACTGGAGAGTGGCGGAGATCACCCCGTGGACGGATGAGGAGGCTCCCTCGGGAGGGCTTTTGGCAGCACTCATTGATTTCTTAAGTGGAACGTCATCCTCGAAAGGCTCGGATGCATCATCGGAGGTTGGGACCTCATCGGGAGCATTCGGTGGACTCGATTCACTCGGAAGGATACTGGGATACGGATTTCTGATACTGTTTGGTGCGGCTGCCGTGGTGGCTGTCGTGGTATTTTTGATAAGGATCACTGCGCGAAGGATAAAATACGCCAAGGCGGGATACAGTGATAAGCTGGTTATGGACTTCCACAGGATGGGCAAAAAGTCAAAGGATGACGCGATCAACTACAGGGAGCGCGCGAGAAACATGGAGGAGCGGGGACTTATAGATGTTTCCTTTGATGAACAGGAGAGGCTCATATCTATCCTGGAGAAGGCCGGATTCTCAGGTGGTGAGATATCTGAGGAGGAGTACAGGTACGCGACCATACGTTTAAGAAAAAGGAATCGGTGAAAGGCGATCATTATGAAAAAATCTCTAAGAAAAAGGATCTCACTGCTGATCATATTTTCAGTTGTGGCGGGATTACCCTGTGGTGCGGGTATATCGGAAGTATCGGTCAGAGCAGCGGTAACAAAGCCCGCGAAATACTGGCATTTAAAAAGTATCGGGCAGCCCGAGGCGAAGGAGCGTATAGGAAAGTCTGGCCGCGTGCCCGGTGAAGGAGTGGTCGTGGCAGTGATAGATACAGGCGTGGACATAACGCATCCCGCGCTGATAAACCATCTGTGGGTAAACGAGGCCGAGAAAAACGGGAAAAAGGGAGTGGACGATGACAGGAACGGATATGTCGATGATATAAACGGGGTAAACATTTACAATTCAGGTGCCCCTGTGGACGACAGCCACGGGCACGGCACTCAAATCTCGGGTATCATCGCCATGGACGATACAGAGACGGGAGAGATCACGGGAGTGGCTCCGGGAGCCCGCATCATGTGTATTAAGCTCGCAGCCGGTAAGGATTTTACGATAGATGCCGCAATCGAGGGAATAATGTACGCTGTTAATAACGGTGCCGACATCATCAACATGTCCTTCGCAACAAAGGGAGATAACTCAGGTCTGTCCAGACTCCGGCCGGCGTTAGTCGTGGCTTCCAAAAGGTGTATGCTGGTATCAAGTGCCGGGAACGAGAATGACAATACCATAGACAGTCCTTCATATCCCGCGGCGTATGATTTCGTAACGGGAGTCATGAGCTATGGGGAGAATGAGAAGATATCCGATTTTTCGAACTGGGATATAGACCCGGGGAGCGGTGCTGAGTATGAGATCGCAGCTCCGGGTGAGTATATTTACTCTGCGACGAAGGATGGAAAGTATAACAGATTTGACGGGACGTCGCATGCTACAGCAGTAGTCAGTGGTGCGATGGCGGTGATCCTGTCCGAGCTCAGGAGCGCCGGAAAGGAAATAGAGCCGACTGCGTTTAAGAAATGGTTTGCGGAGTCGATAGGCCATACTACCGTGCCGGATAGCCTGCATCAGTTCTATGCATATCGGAAGCTGTATCTGCCGGATATCCTCGATGCGGCAGAAAAACTGGATCCCGACGGGTATTCCGTGCCTGAGCCTACCGTCGGACCCGAGGTCTCACCGACACCGACCGAAACTCCCGCCACACTGGAAAAAGGAACCGTAGAGAAGGCAGGCAAAGGCTCATCGAGAGCATCCTACAAGATAAAGAGTTCAAAGACAAAAACGGTTATCTACTACCGTAGTCTGGTTTCGAAGACGGCTAAAACAGCTACCATCCCCGCGAAGGTTCGTATGTCGGACGGGACAGTCTATACTGTGGTCTCTGTACAAAAAAAGTGCTTTTCCAAACGGAGGAATATCCGTAAGGTCAAAGTGAGATCCAAAAAGATCACAAAAAAAATGATGAGGATGGCGCTAAAGGGTTCCGGAATAAAGAAAGTCTCCTATTATTAGTCCTTGCAAAGACAAGGAAAATATGGTATTATAGGCATTGGGCGTATGGGAGTTTGTTCCCGTACGCCATTTTTTATGATCAGAGAAATAATGAAGGGGAACCCTTACAACAACAGGAGGTTAGTAAATGAGGAAGAAAACCACTATGAAACGGCTTCTGTGTGTGCTTTTGACACTGGGCTTCATAGCTTCGGACTTCGCCGGACTCGGAAGAGAGCTGGCATCGAAGGCCGCAATGAAGCAGAAGTCGGAAGAAGCACAGGAAGCAGCTCTGAAAAAGGAGCTTGCAAAAAGCGTGAAAAAGTATCCGGATGGTGCTTTTGGACTGCTTGAGACCCAGATCAACCTGGATGAGGACACAGATGAACGAAAGAAGATCACCATCGTCAGAGAGGGAGGTCTTGACAAGAGAGCATCCGTGACTCTGAAGACTGTTGATGTAACTACCACATATGATGAAGATTATCGTTTGTATGTGGACGGCAAAAAGATCGAAGCACCCGAGGGGACGACCTCGATGCTGAATGTGTTTGCCGATGCCGTTACTGCAAACTATAAGAATAAAGGGAAGGCTGAAGGTGAAAAGAAGACAGCCTCCGGAAGTGCTGCAGAGATCGAGGACGGATACAAGATCACTGCAAAGGAAAAAGCTCCAAAGAAAAAGAAGGTAAAGAGTGACGGACTCAGCCCTCTTCAGCGCGGTATAAAGGCGCAGACGGGAGAGGTTGAGACTCAGAAGGACTGGAGAGAGCTTACTGATACTGATCCGGATTATTCAAAGGCTGACAAGCTGATGAAAGACGGAGAGTCAGACATCCAAAAGATAGCGGAAGCTGTCGATGGAGCAAACCATACGTTTGTTTTTGAAAAGGGTGAGTATAAGAAAGAAGTTGAGATCGAGCTTCTCGATGATGAGACTTCAGAGGGGGATGAGCAGGCAGCCATCATGCTCATCGATGCCAAAGGAAGCGTGCTCGGCGATTCTTATCATGGATATATCAATATCAGTGACGATGAGGAGGAAGTAAAGGCTACTTACTCCATCAAGGACAGCTTCTATACGGCACCTGCCGGAGCGAGTTCGGTAACGGTGACGGTTGTAAAGAAGGGCGCGAAATCCCGTATGACGGTTACCGATATGGCAGCTGTTGACGGTACCGCTAAAAATGGCAAGAACTATGTGTTTGATACACAGCCTATCGTATTTATCCCGGGAGAAACGGAAAAGACCATCAAGATCCCGGTTCTTAATAAGTCTACCAAAAAAGATATAGACTTCACCATCGGTGTAAACAGCGGAGACGGAGAGACAAAGCTTTCCGACGGTATGGCTGTCATAACCATAAATAAAGCCAAAAAGCAGAAGGCAAAGAAGGTCAAAGCTAAACAGACAGAGAAGACAACAGAGCAAAAAGAAGAGGTCCTCGAAGCAAAGTACAATAATCCGCGTTTCGGAGGAGGGGCTTTAAAAAGCTTTGATAACGATTCGGATCCGAACAACGTGATCCTGAAGTATGAGCCGGTAAATACACCGGTGAGTGTAGTGTGCGACGAACCTGTGATCGAGTATCTGAACTCGGATGAGAATCCCGGTCATGACGGAGAGTACGATGAGTGGAGAGACATCCCTATAAGTGCAGATGGAAATAATTATGGAGAGGCCATAGATTTCACAAACGCGGAGAAGGTTGAGATCGAGTATTCTTCACGCTGGTGTGAGGGGCAGTATACCGATAAGGAGATACCCATCATCGGATGGATCGGAGGCTGGACATACGATGGAAAGATGAACCCTGCACGTGCGGTAGGTTTCTGTGTTTTCGATAATTACGGCAGCAGTCAGAACAATGCGTATTATGTCAAAAATGAAAGTGACGGAAAGATCCAAAAGACTACTGCTACCATCAATATGAACGGCAAGATGAAAGGCGAAGGAAGGCTCAAGTACTTTGTCCGCGGAAATGTCAATAAGTCAAACAGGTTAAACGGAGCGAGTATAGAGATATACCGTGTGAGAGTTTACTATAAAAAGAGAAACGTATCCGTAAAGATGTTTTCATACAACGGATCAAACTCATACATGGAGAGAGTTTACAGCGCGGATAAGACAAGCAAAGCAGGAGCGGTCTTTACCGAGCTGGGGGAAATAAATGTAAACGGAACAGTCGGAGGAAGCACTGAGATCGCGTATCCGGGAGATGCTGTAAAACTCGCTCCCGTGTTCCCTTCTGATACAGAAGAGAAGACAGACACCGGTGTCATCCCTGCTGAGTACAATACTGACTTCCTCGGCTTCATGGTTATCGGAAAGGGAGGAAATCCACTAAAGCCTCTCGAGATGGATCTTGAGAAGAGGGTGGATATTCCGGCCGAGGATAGCGGAGAGTATAATATAGGTACCTTTTTGGAGTATTTTGACGAAAATGCTCAAACCTACACGGACAGCACCGGAAAATCAGTGAACGACTGTCTTGTGTTGGCACCGGTATTCAAACCTAAAAAGGTCAAATATGTATTCAAGAGTTCCGACGGGTCAGGCATCTATAAGGGTTACGAGATGAACAAAGCCGAAAAAGATGCACTGGAGGTGTCTGCTCTTGATACCGTCGTCGTAGATGCGGCACCGGCTGAGAGCGGGATTTCAGTCGGCGAGTATACAGCTATCGATGATAAGGACGTTGCGCTGAATGTTATCACCGAAAAGAGCGGATCAGGCATAGTAGGAAAGATAGATATATCTCCTGCCGATGGTAAGTGGCAGAAATATATCACCTGGACAGAAAATGTCTTTATTGAGCCAGATCCTTTCAGCAAGCTTTGGGGCTTTGGCGTTACCGGATATTATACTGATGTTGTTAAAAAGAAAAAATGCGGAACACCTGTTATTACGGTAGAAACCGTAAAGGACAAGATCAGCCTGCGTGTTATGACCCGTCCCGGAAGCGAAAACAATTATAAAGATATGAGGTCGGTATTCTATGTCGATGGTTCCGGGAAAGAGGTTGGAGTTGCTGATAAAGAGACCAACTACGACTTTACTCTGAGCGATTCACTCGTACTTGGCAAGGAGTATCCGCTCACCAGTATTGAGAATGCAGTTCTTGCCGGAGCCGAGCGCTATACCATCCTGTGGCAGGACGCGACCTGCGATACAAATGAGGACGGTATCCTCAGTGATTCCGAGCTGAAGACGATGTACGGAACAAACAAGATCAGTGACATCGATGATGTGAAGAAGCACAAGGGTGATACCTGGATGTACAGGGTAAACAAACAAAACGCAAAGATCTACTATGAGGTGAGAAAGACCGATCCTACGAGTGATGACAAGATCGCCGGTGCGGTAAGCGTAAAGGATACGGAGCTTTTCACGGGTTACTCTACGGAAAAATACGTAAACGGAGCAAGTGTGGTTCTTGGAAGGGATATAGCAACAACCGCTACCCTTGACAAAAAGAACGCATACTATAAGGGCGGAGACGGCTACTATGAGTTCGGAGGGAACGGAACGCTCGAGCCTGACGGAACCTACAGTATTGCCGTAAACTACGATGCAGAGGAAGGTGCATCAATGCACGGATATGTCTATGCTCAGACCAAGGCCTTTACAAAAATCGAGCTCCTGACAGATGCCGTGATGGAGGTCAAATCCTCAAAGATCGAAAAGCCAAAGGATACAAACAATCTTCTGGCGCCTGAGAACTTCGAGGCTATGAATTATCAGGATGTCGACAACTCGGATACAAACTTCAAGCTTACCTTCAACTTCGCAAGCAAGGACTCGGCTCGTATTCCGAAAAAGGCTTATCTGAAGTTTGTGAGGCCGGACGGTACCACGGTATCTGTTGCCGGTAAAACCATAACGAAGGAAGACGGAACGACCTTCACGGTTGCAGAGGGAGAGGAAAGGATTCCGATGGATGTCGCGCTCGACGGAAGCGTTTCATTTATCTTCAATCCTGAAAAACTCGAGCTGCCACCGGGAACCGGAATCAAGGTTCAGGTAGAGGATCAGCTCGGTATCAAATATCCTGAGAGAACTACAGGTATCAAGCTCAGAAAGGCACTGGAGCCTTTCGTGCTTATGAGCTCGTTTATCTGCGGTGGGGATAGCACGATCGTAGATATGATTGGAAAGGTTATGGCTGTTCTTGATCTGGGAGGAGAGGCGAGCTTTTCAAAAAAATCTCATCTTTCCGCCAAGATGGACTCAGGTCAGAGAACGATAACCGCAGATGAGTTCCGGTACTACAAGGAGCTTGAGGCAAATCTCAATAAAAAAAGAGATGCAAAAAACCAGCTCGATTTCCGCCTGAGCGAAGATACAAAGATGTCATATGTCACCATCAGCCTCGGTTGGGGAAAGGATGATGTAGTTAATAAAGACTTCTTCAAACAAAAAACTGCGGCGCAGAATAAGGCGGAGGCAGATGAGGCATATGCCAAGGCGCGTATGACCAATGAGATCATCGCGGACTTGAAGGCTGCAGGTAAGCCTATACCGACTGATAAAAAAAGCAAAAAACCCGTCTACACGGAAGTGAGCGAGGAAGAGCTGAAAGAGAAAAGAGATGCCGTAACAAAAGCTGATGGAGATTTTGATAAGGAAATAAAGGATAAACTCGAGGGCAAGGAAGAAAAGAAAAAGCTTTCGGCAAACCTAAAGCTTGGATTGAAGTTCTCATTCTCGCTGAACTTCTACAGGGATCTGAATCCTGAGTTAAATGGTGCACTGTACTTCGACAGCTTTATGCTTGTAGCTCAGGCATCGGGTAAATATTCGCTCAGCAAGGAGTTTATGCTTCCGCTCGGAATCACGATCAAGATCGGATTTACCGTGGGAGCTGATCTCGGTGCGACATTTATAGTGGAGAATCCGCTGATATACGGACATCGCTACTATATGGAGAAAATAGAAGGCGGAGAGGATATGAAGGCTCTCGGAGCAGACGGAGAGTATATGAATATCTTCAAGATGATATCGAATAAAAAAGGTGATTTCAAGGCGTCTGGAGTATTTGATGTATCTCCGTATGTAACCATAGAAGCAAACGCTAAATGGGGTGGAGATATCATCGGTATTGAGGCGACCGCAAAGGGTACCGCGAAGTTCAACATGAAGTTCTATACAGGTTATCAGGGAGTTAAAAATGATAACTACGGTACGGTGACTCTGAGTGCATCGATCACGGCGAGGGTATCTGTCCTTAAGTACACCTGGGAATGGGAGACAAAACCGCTTTCACTCTTCGGAGAGGCGCCTCTTTCCGCAGCGGGCTTTGATACCAGGGAAGCTATGAATGATGATGCGTCGATACTGAAGCCGACAAACTTCAAATACATGGACACCAGACCCGGTTGGCAGGGAGGCGGTGACACCGCTATAGATGAGAACGGACTCAGTATCAGAGCGACACAGACTAATGATCCGGGTATCGCATTAAAGACACTTCAGCAGAAGGTATACTCAGGAACGCGTGTGGATATGAAGTCCATCGGTGGCGGAAACTATCTGGCAGTATTCATCGACGCGGATGCATCGAGGAAGCTTGACGTAAACAAGACCGCTGCTTACTATACCATCTTCACCGGTTCGACCGGAAAGTGGAGCACGCCGAAGCAGCTGGATAACGATAAAACAGCTGATGAGGATGTGAAGCTCGTAGATCTCGGCGATCGCGGTTTGGTTGCGATCTGGGTGGACGCGACAAAAGAGTTTACAAACAAATCACTCAGAACAGAAATACTGCAGCACAGAGACTTGAGCGGAAGATTTTTCGATAAATCGACGAAGAGCTTCGGTTCTGTCATGGCATTTACAAAAGAGACAAAAGAGTCAGCAGACGGTGATAAATACGGACATGACTATGCGGCAGATATCAAGCCGAATATAGTTTACAGTAAGGCTAAAAATACCATGCTTCTGTACTACACCAAGTCACAGTATGATTATGATGAGAAGTCAGGGGAGAAGATAGGAGACGTGGTAGTACCTACTCTTTCAAAGATGGCTTATAGAGAGTATCGATTCAGCGGTGATACGGGTACAGCCGGAGAGTGGATCACTGATTATGAGAAGCTCACTGATAAGACAGTAGCCGTGGGAATGAAGGCGGAAGGCTATGATGATCTTGCGCTCTACTCCGCGCAGTGGTACGGTCAGGTTTGGTTTGATACGATAGCTGATGTGTATATCGATGAGACACTCAATAACGAAGGATATTGGGCTGATGAGATGATGAGCGGAGGAAAGCTCTCCGAGAGTCGCGTGTTCGCAGGTCACAAGGTGACAGGTGGTGCCACAAAGGATGCTGCAAAGAACGCAGACAAGATAGGGTCGGTAGTCTCAGAGGATACCAAGGTATCGGGAGCTACGACTGAGGCAACCGTGACACCGCGTATCATCGATACAGATGCTATCCACTACACAAGTGCGACGGGTAAAGACATGGGCATATTTGCCTACACTGTTGACTATGATGATGATTTCGGAACAACGAAGGACAGAGATATCTACATCCAGTACTTCGATTTCGATACCGGAGTGATGGTACATCCTATCATCATCACGAGCGACAGTGTGACTGACGGCAATGTCAGGTTCGTACAGAATGATAAAGCAACATACCTCGCATGGCTGCATGACGGAGACCTCGTGATGTTTAACTTGAAGAATCTCGAGGATCACCTGATCAAGAGAACAAAGGGTGAGGATACGTACTATATCCTCGACAAGAGCGCACCCGTGATAAATCCGAACATGACAGATGATCGGATCAGGGCTGCATACGAAAAGGCTTACACACCGCCGCTTATGATCGCGGACGGACACCGCCACATCAAGGAAACGGTGATCATGCCGGGCGAGGATGGATATCCGTCTGATAAGACTGACGGACTTCCGTATGTCAAGGACAGTAAAAAAGAAACAGAAGGCTGCATCTCTGACTTTGATGTATCGTCAACCGGAGATACCACCTACTTTACCTGGACTGAGACGATATCAAAGACAAAGGACGGTATTGACGAAAACAGCGAAGAGGCTTCCAAACCGGAAAACCGTCTCGTAGAGTCACAGCTCTGGATGATAAAGATGGTTTCAGCTGATGAGAACAAACCGGGAGAGAAGACAGCACCTGTACAGGTGACAAACTACAAGGGAGTAAACTTCTCCAAGGTGGCAAGTACAGTTACCGACAAAGGAAATGTCAAGCTCATCGCAGTGAAAACAGGGACATCTGTGACCAAGATTAAGAAAACAAAGGTTGCAGGCGTATCCGATAAAAATGATATGGTAGCGATGGATGTGGTTCCGGATACCAAGCCTGAAATCGACATAGAGGAGGATATCCTCAAGGATGTTAAGGCCGGTGAGTACGCAGGCTTTACCGTAAACGTACACAACAACGGGCTTAAGGAATCGAAAAAGCTGACAGTTTCAGTGGTCGATGACGGCGGTAAATCGATCCTTGACGGAGAGTCTGAGCTTGGCACTCTCTACGGTGGTGAGGAGCGAGAGGTCAAGTGTGTATTCACACCTGATAAAGCTGCCAAGAGCACATCGGTAACAATCAGTATCAAGGATGAGTCAGGAAAGGTACTTGACAAAAAGACCGTAAAGAAGACGTTCTCCGAGTCGATAGCAATATCTGATCTGTCGGTAGAGCCTACGGATAAGCGTGATGAGTTCATGGTTTGCTTTAACGCGGCAAATGACGGAGAACGAAAGAGTGTTGCGCACAAGGCAAAGATAGGTGTAGCTAAAGGAAAGAAAAAGACTACGCTTGAAACCGTGTCCATCGAAGGTATGGATGTCGGGAAAGGCTCAATGTATGCAGTCAGAGTCAAAGCCAACTCGGCCAAATGGTTTGAGGCCACGGCAGACGGAGACGGCGGGCTTTCCGAAGTTGGTACATTCTATATCACGGATGGAAAGCAGGCACTGGATGCGACTGTTTACCGTGAGGCGACCAAGGCTCAGGTAGATGCGGTCAAGAGTCTCTCATCGAAGCTTGCGGGTGGAAAGGTAGCAAATATCAAATCCGGACAGAAGTATTACGGACTTGGCCTGGTTTCTACCAACAAGAAAGCCGATAAGGAAACAAAGGTATCGGGTGTCAAGACAGTTTATGTATCAGACGATCCGACTGTGGCAGATGTTTCAGCAGACGGTATCGTTACCGGACACAAGAAGGGTACTGCCGTGATCAAAGTCATCGCGATGCCTGCTGATACGGATAGTCTTGTTACAAGCGCGAAAGCTAAGTCAGATAAGTTCGGCGGAGAGTTCGCCGAGAAGACTGACGGTTATCCGGTTATGCCTAACGCTGCGATAAAGACCTACAGCGTAGTAGTAAATGTCGATGGCGGTTCGAACTTAAAGACTATCGGCGGAGTGACATACAAAAAGTCAGGAAAGACTGCCGTAGTCACCAAGGCAAAGAAGACACTTACCAAGGCTACGATCGCTGCCACGGTAAGCATCAAAGGCAAAAAGTATAAGGTAACAAAGATAAATGCAGGAGTATTTAAAAACTGCAAGAAGCTTAAAAAAGTAGTGTTCAAATCTGCTTCGGTTCCGACAATCGGCAACAAAGCGTTCGCCGGCATCTATAAGAAGGCAGTATTTGATGTACCTGACAAATCAAAGAAGAAATACAAAAAGAAGCTTAACAAAAAGACAGGATTCAAAAAGACAATGAAGATCAAATAATCTTGCAAGTGTTATCGGTACCCCGAAAGGGGTACCCATGACGCTTCGGAATGGAGGATAATATGAGCGAAGAAAACAAAAACGATGTAAAAAAAGATGACAATGAAAAGAAGATAAACCTCGATGAGCTCGAGAATATGAGCGGCGGAGGCGGAGGTATGGAAAGCGGTTATACTCATAAGACCGGAGATATCCCGACAGGCGGTACAAAATAAAAGGAAGACAGGATATGAGTGATTTATACCGTGAAGAAGCAATAAAGAATATCAGATCAGCCAAAAAGCTCGACAGTGATGTCCGCGTAGTATCAGTACGTATGTGGATCACGCTGTTCATCTCTTTGGCATTTGTTGTTGCACTCCTTATCTGGGGGATCATGGGTAAAGTTCCCATAACGACAGATGTTATGGGAGTCTATGCTTTTTCACTTGGAAATCTGGATATACGAGCTGAAAGAAGTGGAACGATCGAGACTGTCCCTGAGAGTTCAGTCGTGTATATGAAGGGCGATGAATTATGCAAGTTCAAGGATGGAGAAGTTATATATTCACCGAGTAATATTTCCGTAAGAAAGACTTTCGTTAACCCCGGAGAATGGGTTCAGGAAGGGGATATTTTATTCTCCTGTACCAGAGAGTCAAAAAGTGCTTTGGGTGGTGTTGAAAGAGCTTATCTGTATATTCCATATGATGAAAATGACAAGTTTGATTACCGTCTGCCGGTGAGACTTGATGCGGTAGGAGTGGCTGAGGATTCATCTCGTATGCAGGGGATCATAGTGTCCAAAACAGAGACTGTGGTAAGCGAGGAGCAGATAAAAAAGAAGTTTGGAATGGAAGAGGTATCCGAAATCTTCGCAGATGGAAAGCCGAAGATAGAAGTGCTCTGTATACCAAAGGAACCGGGCAAGCTCTCGGAAGAGGCAGAAGAAGAGATGAGTGACGTGGATGACAGACAGATCAAAAATCAGGGATGGACGTTTGCCCTTTCTAAAGACATGGAAGATGATCCGCCGAATTTATTTTTCGTTCCGGATATGAATCTGGTCAAGGCAACAGTCACACTTGAGTACAAGAGACCGATCACTCTTTTGATACCTGCACTTGAGAGTGTTTTTAAACCGATCTCGGCTCAGTATTCTTATGATGAGATCGACTGGGATAGAGATATGGAACCGGTTGAATGATCGTGGGAAGAGTTATGGGAAACTACAAAAAGACATCAACCATTCTTCAGATGGAAACATCGGAGTGTGGTGCGGCCTCATTAGGTATGATACTGAAATACTATGGGCATGCCGTCCCACTCGAGGAGCTCCGCGTGGCGACGGGAGTATCCAGAAATGGTTGTAACGCGAAGAATATTATCCTGGCAGCAAGAAACTACGGGCTCAAAGCAGATGCTTATAAAAGAGAGCTTGGAGAGCTTGCCGGCTTAAAGACCCCCTGTATACTGTACTGGGGGTTTAGTCACTTTGTGGTTTTCGAGGGAAAAAAGGGACGTTATTATTATATAAATGATCCGGCATACGGACGCAGACGCGTAGATGAAAACGAGATGGGCAGGGAGTTTACGGGAATCTCTCTGGAGTTCTCGCCTGATACGATTAAGCCCAAAAGAGTAAGGGAAAAATCCATCCTGCGTATATCATGGAATCGCATGAAGGCCGAAACGATAGCCATAGTTCCGTTGATCTTATTTGGGATATGTTCTGTCTTGCCGGGACTTATGGTGCCTGCGATGTCACAGGTTTTTGTCGATGAAGTGTTGTTATATGATGAGTCCTACTGGATAAATATCATTCTTATTGGATTTTTGGCCGCGGTAGTCATGCATGTGATCTTTATGGGGGCAAGGTATATCCTGTTATCCAGACTCCAGCTCAAAGTCAGTTATTTTTCCACCTATTCATTTTTGGATAAGCTTATGAGCCTGCCGATATTTTTCTTCGAACAGAGAATGCCCGGCGAGCTGTCTTTGCGTACAAAAAATAATGATATAGCGAGCGGATTTTTTTCGGGAGAGTATCTGGATATCCTGCTTGATACGATCATAGCTGCCGTATATCTTTTGCTTATGTTCTACTATTCGCCAACCATGGCTGCGATAACGCTGGGAATCCGTATAGTAGGTCTTTTGATCGAGAGGCTTTTAAACAACAGACTTCATGAGCATACGATGCGCTGGCAGAACGAGGATGCGAATGTTACAGGCGTGTTAAATAACGGCTTGCGCATCATCTCGTCACTGAGAGCTGCCGGAGCCGAGGAGGTCTATGTAGAGAGACTGCTGGGCAGATCCGCCACGGAGATGAGAGCTGCATCAGCCAGACAAAAGACCACCGAGTATCTGCACTCTATCCCTGCGGTCGTGGACGCGATCGTGCTTATGACCAATCTGTTGGTGGGAGGATGGCTCGTCATGACGAGCGAATACTCCGTAGGTTATCTGGTCGCGTTTATCATGCTGGAGTCGCTATTTGCAGGTCCGTTTGATCATCTTGTCAGACTCTCAGGTGTAAGAGAGCTTCTGAGGACCCATCTTACCAGGATTGACGATATCATAAACTATCCTTCGGACAATGAAGGTGTTATCTATGCGGATATGCCCGACGAGCGTCTCTCGGGAGATGTAGAGTTCAAAAATGTCACGTTCGGATACAGCAGGGTCGATGAACCCGTGATAAAGGATTTTTCACTGCGGATACCTGCAGGAAAGACGGTAGCGATCGTGGGAAACACCGGAAGCGGTAAGTCCACATTATCAAAGCTTCTGTTGGGACTCCATCATCCGGAAGAGGGTGAGGTATGCGTGGACGGTGTGTCGGTAAGGGAGATCCCTGAGGATATCAAGGCCGTTAGCGTAGCGGGAGTATCCCAGGAGACGACTCTTTTTCCGGGGACGATCAGAGACAATATCACACTGTGGAATCCTGATATCAGCGACAGGGAAGTGATAGATGCTTCAAAGAAAGCCTGCATAAACTTAGAGATACTCAGGCGCTCCGGTGGTTATGATTATCTCGTAAATGAAGGTGGTAATAACTTATCAGGTGGCCAGAAGCAGCGCATACAGATCGCGCGTGCGTTGGTGACACATCCGTCCGTACTTGTTATGGATGAGGCGACCAGTGCGCTTGATGCAGTGGTTGAGGAAAAGGTAATGAATAATATCATGAGTATCGGATGCACATGTATTGTGATCGCACACAGGCTTTCCACGGTCAGAGACTGCGATGAGATAGTGGTCCTTAATGACGGAAGGATCGCGGAGCAGGGAACTCATGAAGAATTGATAGAGAAAAAGGGATTGTATTTCGATATGGTCTCAACGAAAGAGGCATAAAGGATGAACGGAGCAGATGAAGCGAACCGCCTGATCCAAAAAAGGAAACAGGTAAGAGAAATGACTGCGGATGGTATGTCAGAGGGTATCCGCAATATTTTTGGTGCTTCAGAGGGAGTTTCCAGGTTGGGCATCTCACCCGGCCCTCTTTACAATGCTTTTTACAGAGCTACAAGAAACATGAACGTAAATGTTATCCCATATCACAGACTGTATGAGATATGTGATGAGAACTACACGGTGGAGGATATAGCAAGACTTTCTCATGTTCCTTGCAGAAAGGTAGTATTTGACAAGGAGTTTACAAAGGATCTTTTTGGTAATTATATAGTATTTGATGCGCAGACCGGAGAACCCGGTGTATTGATCCGTGAAAAAAAGGGCTACGTGATCATCATGGACGGAAAACCTCCTGTGAAAGCCGGTATGTCCACGAGAAGGGAGCTTAAGGATGAAGCGTTCGTGATATACGAGCCTCTTCCGGAGAAGCAGATGAGCTTCAAAGATGTCTTGCGCTTTACATATAAAGGAACATCGTTTAAGGACATGAGAAGCTTTGTGATATTCGGTCTGCTCTCTTTGGCGACCGGGATAATACTTCCATTTATTACACAGCGTTTTTATGATTATATTCTCCCGTCGCTGGATGAGGAGCTTCTGATACAGAGTCTGACCATTGTCATGCTGTATATGCTTGCCAGTGTTGTATTTTCGACGACGTCGGGCCTGTGTCTGTACAGGATGCTGTCGAGAGGAGAAACAAGGCTTAAGGCAGCGATGATCGACAGAGTATTCCGTATGCCTACCGGTATTTTTTATCAGCATGATTCATCTGACATGACAGCAAGGACAATAGAACTCCCACAGACGATGACAGAGGTGGCCGGAGGGATGGCAAAGGCCATTTTGGGGCTCGTCTTCGCGCTGGTGTACATAGTGATGATGTTCATGTACGACGCAGAGGCTACATGGGTTGCCATCGCGTTTCGGGTGGTAGTTACATGCATTCTTTTGATAGTCGGATTTCGTCAGAAGAAACGCGCGGTCCTTATGAAGAATGATGAGACCAAAAACCAGACATTTTTGTTCCATATGATAAACGGTATCACGGCGTTACGTGCGTCCGGAGCCGAAAACATGGCGCTTAACTCGTACATGAACGGATATCTGAAGCCGATGGGTATGAAGATGAAATCAGAGCGTGCCAGAGGCTTTTCAAACGTACTTCGAACGATAACGACGACGATCGTTGTATTGCTTATAATCTTTCTGGCATATGACGCAGACTTAAGTGTCGGAGAATATGTTGTTTTGACAACGCTTTTCGGGCTTGTGTCAACATCAGTGTTTGCGGCACTCGATCAGATGATGCTTTTCTTTACCCAAAAGCCCGTGTATGACAGAGCGGCGGTAATTCTGAAAAATGTTCCGGAGGAGTCGAGTGCTCTGTTGGTCCCGAAGCCTTTCGTGGGGCGCATACTTATCGATCATCTTGGCTTTACCTACAGGGATATGGAGAAGCCGGTACTTCGCGACATATCTTTAATGATCCAGCCGGGCGAGTATATAGGTATAGTGGGCGCATCCGGTTGCGGAAAGTCCACACTTATGAAGCTTCTTTTGGGCTTCTTTGAGCCGACAGAAGGAAAGATATATTATGACAGTCTGGATTTCGAGTGCCTCGATAAAAAAGAGCTCAGACGTCGTATGGGAGTAGTGTTACAGGATGGAAACCTGATCGCGGGTACCATTGCCGAGAATGTATCGGTTACCAAACCTGATGCGACAGAGGAAGAGATAATGCAGGTACTCGCCAAGGTAGGTATGGCAGAGGATGTAAACAGGATGCCTATGGGCATAAGAACGAATCTGTCCGAGATGTCACAGACGATATCGGGAGGACAAAGACAGAGAATACTCATAGCCAGAGCCATACTGGCAGGCCCCAGAGTCCTGTTTATGGATGAGGCGACAAGCGCTCTTGACAATATCTCGCAAAAGCAGGTAAGTGATGCTCTGGCGGATCTGGATATGACGAGGATAGTGATCGCACACAGACTGAGCACCGTGAAGGAATGTGACAGGATCATCGTGATCGCTGACGGAGTGATCGCTCAGGAGGGAACGTATGATGAGCTGATGAGCGAGGAGGGATACTTCCGCGATATGGCCGACAGACAGATGCTGTAGTTAAAAATGTAACACAATATAAAAGCAATAATATTGCAAGGAGGATTACAGAATGAAAACAAAAAGGTTTACGGCAGTCATGCTGACGCTGGCATTCATCATTGGATTCGCCATGCCGGCAGCACCCGCTACTGCTAAAGGTGAAAGCCTGAATAAGACCAAGCTTACACTTTCGGTAGGTGAGAGCGCGACTCTGAAGGTAAAGGGCTTAAAAGCCAAGGTTACCTGGAAGACGTCGGATACCAAGGTGGCGTCAGTCACTGCCAAAGGAAAGGTGACCGCAAAGAAGACAGGAAAAGCTACGATCACCGCCAAGGTTGCAAAGAAGACCTTAAAGTGCGCAGTTACCGTAAAGGCAGCAAAGGCTCTTTCCAAAAACTGGTCTTCAGACTCTGCTGCAGCCAAAAGTCTCAGAGAGTATGTAGCCAAGGTCACAAATGCAAAGAATAAGGATGGATTCATCCCGAAGAGCGATCGTATCGCCGTATTTGATATGGATGGAACGCTCATGGGAGAGAACTATTTTACATACTATGACACCATGATGTTCATAGAGTTTTTGAAGGATCATCCGGAGAGAGCCACTGAGGAGTTAAAGGCTGCTGCGGCTGAGATAAAGCCGGGATATAAGGCGGACATCACACTCGCTCAGAACTTCGCAAAGGCTTACGCCGGAATGACTGTAGATGAGCTTTATGACTACGCTGTTGAGTTCGGAAAAAGATATAATTCATGCTTTACAAATATGCGTTTCATCGACGGATTTTTCCTTCCGATGGTAGAGCTTGTAAAATATCTGTATGAGAACGACTTTACGATCTACGTGGTCAGCGGTACCGAGCGTACCACTACACGTGCCATCGTTGCGCAGTCACCTATCGCTGATTATGTGAGCAGTAACCATGTCATAGGAACTGAGTTTGAGGTAAAGGTTCGCGGTCACGAGACCGAGCAGTACAACACAAACTACAAGTATGCAGATGGTGACGATCTGGTGATCACCGGTGGATTTTTGCAGAAGAACTTAAATGCAAACAAGTCGATCTATATCGAGAGAGAGATCGGCAAACGTCCTGTGCTCGCTTTCGGAAACAGCGGAAGTGATACTTCCATGATGGATTATACCATCGACAAGAGAAACAAATATCCGACCGCGGCATACATGCTTGTAAATGACGATGCCGACAGAGACTGGGCAGGCGAGGATTGGGAGAAAAACTCCGAGAAATACAACGCCATGGGATATCAGTCCGTATCCATCAAAAATGAGTTTAAAAACCTTTACAAGGACGGCATCGAAAAAGCGGTAAATCAGGGTACAACGGTGCTTCCTGCAGGAGTAGCGCCTGTCACATGGGCTCCTTCATCAGAAAAACTCATGATACAGAACGAAGAGGCTAAAGCGCTGTATGACAGGATCATAAGCGGTGACTATCCGACCTTTGAGGACCTAAAAAAAAGCCCTGTCATCGCATGGTTAGACTCGCTGTCTGCATACTACAAGGATATTTACGGATCTACAGTTGATATAAATACTCCTGAGCGGGAAAAGCTCCGAGAAGAGTTGTTAAAGAAGTTTCTTTCCCGCGGCTCCGCAGAATCCTCTACGGATGCAAAGACAGGAAAGAAAACCTATAAGAATACAGGTGCCTTGAAAAAGGATTACAAGATGGAGCTTGTGCTCGGACTGCCGGCATCCGGAAAGTCATCGACCGTGGTGAATCCTGACAGTGAGGAGATGGGCGCATTTATCCTGGATCCGGATGATCTCAAGGCTACCATCCCTGAGTATGTCGAGTCGCATGGAGCCGGAGCTGACGCTATCCACTTTGAGGGAATGATGGTTACCGACAGCGCGATAAAGGAGTTTACTGAGGGGACGAAAAAGGGTGTAAATGCGATCATTCCTTTGGTCGAATCAAGTGTAGACAACCTGCTGGAAAAATACATTAGACCGTTTGAAGCAGCCGGTTATGAAGTGACGGCGAAATATGTTGATGTGCCCGTAAATGTTTCCATGGCGCGAAACGTCGCCAGGGAACTCGAGGGAGGACAGCTGATAAACAGCGCCGTGGTATTCTCCTTCGGAGACGGTCCGAGAAAAGCGTACGATGAGCTTATCAAACTAAAGAACATAAAAGGCAATTCATACGACGGCGGTTTGTATGAGAATGAGTATAAAGCAAAACAAAAACCGCAGGGAGCTGTTTTGGTCCCTGCGGCATGATGGCTAAGTTTATATGCGTCGGAAGTGGGTGCTCTTTGGACACCCGCTTTTCTTTCTTATCGTGTCTCTCAGTTTTTTGTATTTTTTCTTTGGCGCCTTTATGTAGACGTAGGCGTCTTTAGCTATATTCTTAAGCCAGTTTTTACCCATGGATGTGATGTCACCGCTCATGATCTTTATAAGCTTAAGTTTTTTGCAGTCTCGAGCCGCATTGGCGCCGATGGACCTGACATTTTTACCGATCACGAGTTTTTTCAGTTTCAGCATACCGTAGAATGCTTCGGCTGTAATCTTTGTGACCTTGTAGTTTTTGCCGTAGATCTTCACGGTAGGCTTGATGGTGATGGATTTGGCATCCCAGTCGTATGGATTTGTAGCTGCAGCCTTTCCGTTTTTAACATTGTAACTAACCTTGCTGATCATATAATACTCATCAGGCTGAGGTTTGTCGCCGGGATTGGAGGACGGAGCCGGTGAGGCACTCGGTGTCGGTTCGATATTCCCGGATGGGATCACGGTATATCTCTTGCCGTCGATGCCGTCAAAGTATATTCTGGTGCCGTAAAGTGTGGTCTCAGAGTTGTATTTATTCACGGCGACGGTCTGAGTGGTGCCGTCAGAGTAGGTGATGGTCGCTGTCGATGCGCCCGTGACATAGCTCGCTTTTATCGTGGACGGAAGATCCGTGGCAGCGATGTAGTTTACCGTGGTGAGGTAGGTCTTTCCGTCTGCAGTTTTGAACTGTATCGAGTTTGAGCCGCCCTTCAGAGAGATTCCCTGAGCGGCGATGTTTACGTCCTCTGTGGATTTGTTTGCATAGGTTATGGTGATGATCTTCCCGTTTGCTGAGGCTACAGCCTTGGCGCCTGTTGGAAGGTCAGTTACGTTCGGATCTGTCCATACTGCCGTGAAGGTCTGATCACCTGTCTGGGTTTTTGATATTGAGGTGACCATGGTACCTGCGCTGTTTTTCCAACCGTAGAAAGTCGACCCGTCCTTGACTACGTAGGTTGGGAGCATCAGCTCCTGGCCGTAGCTGTAGGTCGTCGGGATGTTGCTACCGATGATGGTACCGCCGTTTGTATTGAAGGTGATCTTGTACTCAGCTGCCTTCGGAGTGATGGCGATATTCATGTTTGATCCCGTCGGGAAGTTGATGCTTTTGTTTACGGTTACTGTTGAAGCGGGAGTAGAAAAAGTACCTGAATCCAGTGATGCTCCGCTGTCATTGGTTATGTTGTATCCTTTTATCAGCTGATTGTCAACAGCTGTTATCTTTATGTTTGAAATCGACTCACCGCCCTTGAATGTCATGCTTGCGAGTGTACCGTTTGATACAATTGTTTTTTGTGTGCCGTTGATGCTGGCGGTGATGCTCTTTATATACGAGTCAGGTGATATCGTGATAAAATGGTCGTTATCCCAGGCAGCGGTGAAGGTCAGGTCTCTGGCCGGAGCTGAGAATACCAGATTAGCCGTATCATAAAGAGTGTTACTCTCCATCCATCCTCTGAAGGTGTGATCCCTCATGGTAAGTGTCGGGAGAGTGATGGTGTCGCCATACTCAAAGGTCTCATCAGATAAGCCGGATACTCCGTCACCCTGATAGTGGAGAGTGTATCTTTCCTTCTGCCATATCGGATATACGTATATGGTTTCGTTATTTGAAACGTTCGTTATTGATGCAGTACCCTGACCGGCTGTATAATCAATGCTGCCGGCTACGTTCGAGCCTGCGCTGTATGGGAGTATGACTGCTGTTGGATTGGAGGATGAATTAGTCTTCTTCCAGCCGACAAACCTGCAGCCGGGACGTGTATATCTGCAGCTGCTGAAGGTAGACAGATAGCTTCCGTAGGTGCACTCGGTGTCGTTCATCTCCGGGCCTCCGTCCAGCACACTGGTTGAGTGTCCTTCAGAATCAACGCCGGTGCTTACTGATCTAACATATTTGATTTTGAACGTGTGCGGTTGATAGATAGCATAGACAGTTTTTTCACCGCCGTTTCCCGCCAGATCGCTGCTGAGATCCTGGCCTGCGGGGTAATTCACGTTCCCGTTCTCTGTATCACTCCATCCGAGGAAGGTATGTCCCTGTATGGGAGGTCTGGTAGGGAGAGGTGAGTGATCATCGCAATCACGGATCTCCGGATTTAAAGCAAAGGCTGCGGCGTTCTTTCTGTCGATATATGTTAATGTGTAACGTCCTTTTTCCCAGATGGCATAAAGCTTGATTGGATTTGTGGCAGTTGCATGAGTCTCAATATACGGGTCATTTTTGATGGCATTGTCGGTGCTTAGCTCAGCATCCTTTTTTATCACTTCATCGACTGAGATAGAGCTCGAAAATACGGGGGCAGTCGGTCCCGGAGTTTTGCTCAGAGCCCAGTATTTAAAGGTGTACCCGTCTCTTTGATAGGTGTTTTGGGCAACATGGGTGGTCGTTCTGTCGTTGTATGAAAATGTCTGATTGCCCATTGGGTTTCCCGTGCCGCCGTTAGGGTCATATTGGATCGTATAGCTGTTTGTAGTCCAGCAGGTATAGAGATTCAGGTCGTCATAAAGCGCATCGGTTGTAGCCCTGTCATCGTATCTTTTGACACCGTTTGACTCCGTTGCCCAACCGGTAAAGACATGGCCTGTGCGTTTACAATTAGTTTCTCCGAGCTGTGTTGTGGTACCATAGGGAATCTCCAGCGCGGTCGGTACAGTTCCGAATGTAGACTGGACAGCATGGTAGGTAAGTGTTACATTTCCCGCGGTCCACTGTGCGTAGAGATTGACCGTTGATTCGGTAATCCCGGAAAGCTCGGCAGCGGTAGCAGCGGTATTAAAAGATCCTGCAGCGGGATCGGTGCTGCTTGCAGGGGTGCCTGTAAAGACCATTACGCCGCCATTTCCGGTAGCGGACGTAAAGTATCCGTCAAATGTATGATGCTTTCTCGTTTTTGGAAGTGCGTTACTATTAAGTTTGTTGTACTCTATATAACCGGCGTCTGTACTCTTGTAAACATATGCGGAAAAACTGCCTGTCGAGTTGTCCATAAAGTTTGTAGGAGTGTGTGTATCACAGTTCAGGCCGTCGGGGTAGGAGATGACATACTTAAAACTACCTACGGTAGTATTAGCCGCAGATGCTATGAATCGATTGCCTGCAGCGTCCTGATCGTGTCCGAGCAGAGTTCCGAATGTATCGTGGGCCGTAGAGTTCATAAAACCCGTGAAC
>JAEEGL012278670.1_pt1 | contig 27504 bp, 24 predicted proteins | sample 9134231 | NCBI WGS metagenome assembly JAEEGL01 (sample SAMN16246548, study PRJNA631951) | gut metagenome | biome: gut microbiome; feature: rumen; material: fiber-attached | host: Bos | place: Iran: Karaj | collected 2018-10
GCCAAATCCATATTGTCATATAAATCATTAAAAGCAACTTCGGGTTCAACCATCCAAAATTCGGTTAAGTGCCTGCGGGTTTTTGATTTTTCGGCTCTAAATGTAGGACCGAAGCAATAAACTTTTCCGAATGCCATAGCCGCAGCTTCCATATATAATTGACCGCTTTGAGTTAAATAAGCTTTTGTATCAAAGTATTCCGTTTCAAAAAGATTAGTTGTGCCTTCGCAAGCTGCAGGAGTAAATATTGGTGCATCAACCAACGTGAAACCATCTTCATCAAAGAATTTTCTTATTGCAGTAATTATAGAGTGTCTGATTTTGATAATTGCGTGTTGACGTGGAGAACGAAGCCATAAATGTCTGTTCTGCATTAAATAATCTATACCATGTTCTTTCGGCGTAATCGGATAATCATGACTTTCGCCTATAACTTTTAAATCCTTTAAGGATATTTCATATCCGATTTTAGAACGTTCATGTTTATTTACTTTTCCGATTATTTCAACGGAGGTTTCCTGTCCTAATCTGTCGGCTAAGTCAAATAGTTCCTCGCTGACATCACCTTTAAAGACAACAGCCTGAATTTCGGCTGAACCGTCACGAACTTGAAGAAAATGTAATTTTCCGCTTGAACGTTTGTTATAAACCCAACCTCTGATTTTTACTTCTTGATTTTCATATTTTGCAACGTCTTTTATGTAGATAGTATCCATAATATTCCTCCTGCTATAACAAAATGATGTTAGCATAAAAAATATTAATTTACAAAATAATAATAGCTTACAAAAACGTGCCGCTCACATTTTAACAAATAGTTGTGTAAGAGAAGTAATATAAGAATTATTAGGTATCTAATTCTTTTTACTTTTTAAATACTCTTGAAGTCCTTTATTAAATTTTTCGCCTAGAATATCTGAGGGGACAATATTTATAATATTTGGATTATTTGTACCGGCTTTTATATCTTCCAAAATACCTTCTATATATTCTGTCGTACTGGGACTTAATTGCCTTTTAAGTTCATTAGGAAGATTTCCCTGCTTTGTTAAGCTATAAAAAGGTTTTTCAAGCTGCACATTGGGAGATTTTGCACTGCGTGGATCTCTTGTATATTTAGATTGTCTTGAGTTTTTTAATCCAAAATTCATATTACCGTAAATTTTATTGATTTGCATAATATTCCCCTTTCTAATAATTGATTGCAAATATATAAAAAATCATAAAAATATAATTTGTTATTCCTAAAATATTTTTTTACAATTATTCATTTACAATTTTTATGGTTTATGTAATACTGTTCTTATAGGTATTTACCTAAATCTAATGAAACAGAGGCAATCTTCTTAATGAAGAAAACTATCAAGAAGGCAAGTTTAGCAGGTTTTTGCTACGGTGTAAAAAGAGCATTGGACCTGACAATACAAATAAAAAATCAAAATCCCGAAAAAAATGTATATGTTTTAGGAGAACTTATACATAACAGTCAAGTTATTGAAGAACTTTTTGAAAAGGGTATAGAGATAATTCACTCCGTTGAGGAAATCAAAAATCCTCATAATTCCATTTGTATTATAAGAACGCATGGTGCTACTCCGCAAGAGATTAAGGAAATTCAGGAGAGGGGTTGTCAAATTCTTGATGCAACATGTGTTGATGTAAAAATGGTTCAGGAGAAAGCCAAATCACTTATAAAAGAGGGCTACAAGCTTTTTATAGTAGGTAAAGAGGACCATCCCGAAGTTATAGGTATAAAGGCTCATGCAGAAGAAAATTCCGAGGAAAAAGCTATTATTTTATCATCAAAAGAGCAAGTTAAAAATTATGAAGAGGAAATAAAGAAAGCTAAAAAGATAGGGATAGTGAGCCAAACCACACAAAAAACAGAAAATTTGCAGGATATACTTTCAGAATTAATAAAGTTTGCAAAAGAAATAAAGGTTTATAACACAATATGTACAACTACTGCCAAAAGGCAATCAGAAGCAAAGCTGCTTGCAAAGGAAGTTGATTTAATGATAGTTGTAGGTAGTCATTCCAGTGCTAATACTTCTCATTTGTATGAGATATTAAAGGATATAACCGAAACTATACATATAGAAACGGAAAAAGAACTTTCTAAATACAAAACTTTGCTTGAAAAAGCGCAAAATATAGGTGTTACGGCAGGTGCCTCAACACCGGAATTTATAATAAACAAAGTAATAGAAACAATAGAATTGAAAGGAGAATAAAATATTATGGCAAAATTTTCAGAAAATTCGACAAGCGAATTTGCAAGACTTTTAGAAGAGTCTTTTAATCCGACCTTCAAAGCTGCACAATTGGTGGAAGGTACCATTGTAAAAATGGATAAACAAGAAATTCTTGTTGATATTGGTGCAAAATCAGAAGCTTCACTTCCGTATAGAGAAGTTTCAAAAACCGATTTAGAGGGAGAAAATGCGCTCAAAGTCGGAGATAAAAAAGAATTTTTAGTTTTGAAAGAAGAAGATGAAGACGGAATAATTACACTTTCATTAAAGAGAGTTTCTTTAGCTCAAAATTGGGAAAAACTTGATCAAGCTCGTCAAAACAATGAAACAATTTCTGCTCAAATTGCTTCATTAGTAAAAGGCGGTGTTGTTGTTGATGTTATGGATTTAAGAGGTTTCGTTCCTTCAAGCCAGCTTCGTACAGGTACACCGTTTGAAGGCTTAATAGGAACAACAATTGATGTGAAAGTTATCGAAGCTGATCCTAAGAAAAATAAACTTATCTTGAGCCAAAGATTAGCACTTGCTGAACAAAGAGAACAAATTGTTGAAGGTGTTATTAACAAGTTAGAAGTTGATCAAGAAGTTGAAGGACAAGTTGTAAGAATAGCAGATTTTGGTGCATTCGTTGATATTAACGGTGTTGACGGATTACTTCCTATATCAGAAATTTCTTGGCAACGTATTAAACATCCTTCTGATGCTTTACAATTGGGTCAAACTATAAAAGTAAGAATTTTAAAAATTGATAACGAACTTAACAGAATTAGTCTTTCATTAAAGAGAATGGGTGAAAATCCTTGGTCAAAGATTGAAGGACAATTCAGCGTAGGACAAATTGTTGTCGGTGAAGTTAATAAAATTACTTCATTTGGCGCATTTATCAACATTTTCCCTGGAGTAGAAGCATTGCTTCCTGCGGTTGAAATGGGTGAAGGACAAATTAATCCTTATGAAATTCTTAATGTAGGAGATGAAGTAGAAGTTCTTATTAAACGTTTCACTCCTCAAGAACACAGAATTGGTTTGAGCCTAAAAGATGTTGAGCTTGCAAAAAGAGGAGAATTCGTTCCTGAAGAAGAACCATCTCAGGAAGAAGTATCGCAAGAAGAAGCTCTTGCTTCATCTGAAGAATAATAATTTAATATTAAGACTAAAAGAGGATGTCCAAAAAGAATGGACATCCTCTTATTATGAATTTTGCAAAGAAATTATATTATTTTAATGAATTTTTTTAATTTAGTAAAAATAATAGGATAAATTAAAGTTACGGTAATACCAATTAAAAAAGAGAGCGGTACTGCATAATGTATTTTTATAGAATTCATAAATATATATCCAAAAGCGAATTTAAGCAATATGATAATACCGATAGAACCGATTATACCTCTCATTATACGATTTTTTAAAGGAGTATCTTTAGGATTAAACGGAAAAAATCTTGCACATAAAAAAGCTCCGTTTATAAGTCCTAATGATTGAGAATAACATATTAAAGCATCATTTTTTAGATGCTGCGGGTTAACAAGTAATTTTCCCGCAACATAATCCATTCTGTAGGTATTAAAGAAATACAAATAAATTAATACTAAGATTGCTAAGATATCTATTATGGCAAGTAACCAAATATATCTGTCAGTATTTTTTTCTGCCCAATTGATTATAGGATAAAATATAAAAATAAGACCAAATCCTATAAATAATCCGCAAATAACATCTTGCGGTGTATGTACGCCAAGCCATAATCTCGAAAAGCCAACAAGCAAAACTAAGCAAATTAAAATTGTACTCCATATCTTATGTTTCAATAAATAAGCACATCCTCCAAGAACAGATGAACTCATAGCTGAATGACCGCTTGGAAATGAATAACCTGTTGCATAAGGAATAGCAAGTTGTGACGGATGTATTCTGCTATCGAGTATCCAAGGCCTGTATACACAAGCTAACATTTTAAACAGATAAGCAAAAATCTTATTAAAACCTTCAAGAGAAAATAAATATAATCCTGCTTTGAAATCTATACACCAATAGACAATGGCGCATATTAAAGTCGGTAGCCAAAATTCTCCAAATATGGTAACAGATAAAAAGAATTTATCAAAAATATCAGAGCAGTTAATTCTTATATTTTGTAAATGAAGCAAAAAATCTATTTGAGGCTGAATCCATTCCGGATTGGATAAAAAATCTATCATAAAATCTCCCAACATTATTTATTATTAAATAAATTGTAACATAAATTGGAACTTAATAAAACGGATTTTGGGTAATACGCAAGGGTGCGTTTACGTGTGCCTACTTGCATATTCAAATTAAGCGGTAAATTTAATACTGTTTTGTTTCTTAGAGATATATATTATATGCCATTTTTAATAAATGTCAGATTACATATAATCTAGAGGCAATAACTTATAAATATTTGTTGAAAATTTAATACCCGATTGTGATGATAATTTATTAAGTTTCTCTATTAAAGTTTCTCTTAAAGCAATTAATTTTGATTTTTCTTGATCCAATTCTTGGATTTTATTATCGAGTATATTTGGTGTTGTTTTATGTGATTTAGTCAAATTATTTATACTTGTTTGAATTTCTATAAGTTGCTTATTAATATTTCTTGCTTTTTCATAAATTTTTTCGGCTTCTTGGTAATAAGAATTCATTTTTTCGTCTTCAAAAAGCTGCTCTTGTTTTCTGCAAAAATTTTGAGAAGATATTGTTCTTCTTATGTGGTTGAAACCGTCATAATCGGCAATTTTTGTAATCATTGTGTTGTTTTATTCCTTTATATTGTTGTTAATGTTTGGTATGTAATTGTCGGGTTGTAGCTTTATATTATTCGTGCATTAAAATGCACGCTACGAACTTTTTATTGACCAAAATTCTGTATATTTCTCAAAGATGTATAGCTTGTACCTATGCTTGTAATGTTCATTGTTTTTACTCTTTTATAATATTAATATATAACCTTGTTTTCCAATTTTATTATATAAAAACGTGTAAAAAATCTTTTTGCCAATATATTATCTAATCAATTATTTCTTGTTATAATTTATCTCAAAGAGTGGAATAATTATGCAAATATATTCAAACAAAGTATTTAATAGTCCGATTGAAATAATTGAAGCTTTTGAGCCTGAAAAAGTAAAAGATGCATTAGACAAAATTGAAGAATTAAAGAACAAAGGGTTCTATCTTGTCGGTTATATGAGATATGACTTAAAAAAAGTGGCTGATGATATGCCCCTGATTTATTTTGAAGCCTTTGAAGATTTTGAACCCTTTGAACAAAAGATACCCGATTACAAAATCGGCACGATTATAAAGCCTTTAATTTCTAAAGAGGAATACATTAAACAGATAGAATACATAAAGGAACAAATAAAAAACGGGGTTACTTATGAGGTTAATTATACATATCCTTCGGTAGTAAAAACCAACGCAGCCGAATTAGATTTATATAATTACCTTTTACAAAATCAAAAAACACCATATAATGCTTTTTTGCAGAATAAATATGAAACCATATTGTCTTTTTCGCCTGAATTGTTTTTTACGTTGAACGGTAGAAAAATCCTGACAAAACCTATGAAAGGAACTATAAAAAGAGGGAAAAACGAACAAGAAGATTTGGAGCTGAAAAACTTTTTATACAATGATATTAAAAACAGAGCAGAAAATATCATGATTGTTGATTTATTAAGAAACGATTTAGGTAGAATATCAAAAACGGGAACTGTTCATGTTGATAAGCTCTTTGATGTCGAACAGCACAAAACCCTGTTTCAAATGACGTCTGAAATTTCATCTGAATTAGAAGATAATATTACTCTTTATGATATTATTAATGCTATTTATCCTTGCGGTTCGATTACCGGAGCGCCAAAAATATCCACAATGAGAGTTATATCCGAAACTGAAAAATTTTCAAGGGAGGTTTATTGCGGAGCAATAGGATATTTGCATAACAATGAGGCAGTTTTTTCCGTACCAATAAGAATTTTGCAGAAAAAAAATAATGATGCCGATTACAGATATTATGCGGGAGGTGCTATTGTATGGGATTCTGATGCGGAAGATGAATGGGAAGAAACTTTAGTGAAAACAAAATTTTTAAATACAGATTTCTCACTTATCGAAACAGGTATTAATGATTTTGATTTGCATATAAAAAGACTCAAAAAATCAGCTAAAGAGCTTGGGTTTGTTTGGAATAACGATATAGAAAAAGTCAGTTTTGATAAAAAATTTGTTAACCGAATAGAGCTGTTTAAAGACGGGAATTTCGAGCTTACAACAAGAGCAATTCCGCGTCCTCCTCAAAATCCTAAGATAAAAATTAAAAATAAAACAAATACTTCAAATCCGTTTTTATATCATAAAACAAGTATACGAAAATCGGCACCGAAAGATGTTTTTGATGAAATTTGCATAAACGAAAAAGGCGAAATTACCGAGGGAACTTTTACCAATATTGCGATTAAACAAAACGGTAAAATTTATACCCCTCCTCTGAAATGTGGACTTTTAGGCGGAATAACAAGACAAAAATTGTTGAATATCGGAAAAATAGAAGAAAAAATACTATATCCCGAAGATTTAAAAAATGCGGATAAAATCTATTGTTTTAATTCCGTTAGAGGTGTTGTTGAGGTGGAATTATGCTGATAATAGATAATTATGATTCTTTTACCTATAACATTGTCCAATATGTAAAAATACTCGGTGTTAATCCGATTGTGATAAACAATGATGAAATGACTCTTGAAGATGTTAAAAAATTGAGTTTTTCAAAAATTATTCTTTCTCCGGGGTGGGGAAATCCTGATAATTCAGGTATTAGTATGAGGATAATTGATTTTTATAAAGACTTAAAACCGATTTTTGGTATTTGTTTGGGAATGCAGTGTATAGCAAAGTATTTTGGAGCAGAAATTATTAAAGCAAAAGAACCCTTCCACGGTAAGAATTCAAAGGTATATTTTGATGAAGATTTTGAATTGTTCAAAGGGTTAAAACAAGGTTTTAGTGCAACAAGATATCATTCTCTTATGGTATCAGAACCATCAAAAGAAATAGGAATTAAAGCAACAACATCCGATAATATTCCAATGGCGTTGAAAATAAAAGGCAAACAAATATATGGAGTACAATTTCATCCGGAAGCAATACTTACGGAAAACGGAATTGACATAATAAATAACTTTATCAAAATTTAATTGTTTTATTATTCTTGCGTAAATTTAGTATTTGTGCTATATTATGGTATGGCATAAAAAATAAGGTTAAGCATAAAATGAAAACAATTCTTTGTTTTGGTGATTCAAATACATTTGGATATAATCCTCTGGACGGGAGTAGATATGATGAAAACTCCAGATGGAGCAGGATATTAAAAAATAAATTGTCAGAAAACTTTGAAATAATTGAAGAAGGTTTAAATAACAGAACAGGATTTGTTGATAACAAAGACGGTTTTTTTCACAGTTCTCAAAGATGTTTTTCAAAAATTCTTAACAGTTATAAAAATATTGATATTTTGATATTAGCGATTGGGACGAATGATTTGCAATTTTTATATGATGTTAATTTTAAAACAATAGAACGAGGTCTTGAATATCTTACTTTGGAGGCAAAAGAAAAATGCAAAAATATCATTATAGTACCTCCTGTTATTTTGAATAAAAATGTATTAAGCGGTAATTTTTCGCATCAATTTGATATAACTTCGATAGAAAAATCCAAAAAAGTTTCAAGAATTTATAAAAAAATTTGCAATGTTTATCAATGCAAATATTTTGATTTTAATAATTTAGCAGAACCATCAGATGCGGACGGATTACATTATACAAAAGAAGGGCATGAAAAAATTGCGGAAGAATTAAGCGAATTTATATTAAAGGAGAATTTATGAGGGTTTTGGTCGGTTTATCAGGCGGAGTAGATTCTTCTTGTGCAGCCTTGATATTAAAAAATCAAGGATATGAAGTTATCGGTGCAACAATGTCAATTTGGGGTAAAAACGGGGTTTATAAAAAAATTAAGGAAAAAGCGGCTAAATATTCAAAAACCTCTCATGGTGCTTGTCTCGGTCCAAATGAAAAAGAGGACATAAAAGAAGCTGAACGTATTGCGAAACAAATAGGCATTGATTTTTTCGTCTTTGATTGTGCAGAACAGTATGAAAAAATTGTATTGGAAAATTTTAGACAAGAATATATTGCAGGGCATACTCCTAATCCTTGTATTTTATGTAACTCGCTTATAAAATTTGATTTGTTACCCAATCTTGCAAAAGAAAACGGCATTAAGTTTGACAAGTTTGCAACCGGTCATTATGCAAGAGTAGAAAGAGACGGCAAAGGAAAATATATATTAAAAAAAGGAATTGATGAAAAAAAAGACCAATCTTATTTTTTATACAGGCTCAAACAAGAACAGTTACAAAATATACTTTTACCGTTGGGGAATTATACAAAAGATGAAATCAGAGCATTTGCAAAACAAATGAATTTATCAGTTGCTGAAAAACCAGATAGTCAGGACTTTTATGAAGGTGATTATAATGAACTTTTGCAGATTGAAGAAAAAGAAGGTAACATTGTTGATGTAAATGGAAATATTTTAGGCAAACATAAAGGGATTTGGAATTATACGGTAGGACAAAGGAAGGGATTAAATATCAGTTATAACGAGCCTTTATATGTAATTGAGCTTAAGTCCAGTACAAATGAAGTTGTTGTTGGAACAAAAGATAAAACAATGCAAAATATTTTATATGCAAATAATCTTAATTTGTCAGGAATAGAAAAGTTTGATAAAGATTTTGAATGTTATGCAAAAATACGTTCGGGACAAATTCCTCAAAAAGTTTTTGTAAATTTAATTGATAATGATGTAATAAAAATTGAGTTTGAAAATATGCAAAAATCTATCGCTTTAGGACAATCTGTTGTTTTGTATGACAAGGATGTAATTCTTGGCGGTGGAATAATAGCAAGAACAGGAGATTAATCAATGACAAAATTTTCTAACATTACGGAACTTATAGGCAATACGCCTATTGTAAGAATTAACAAATTAGTACCAAACGATGTTAATCTTTATGCAAAAGTTGAGTATTTTAATCCGGCAGGTTCTGTTAAAGACAGAATAGCGCTTGCTATGATAGAAGATGCTGAGCGGAAAGGATTAATCAAAGCGGGTGAAACAACATTAATTGAACCGACAAGCGGTAATACCGGTATCGGTTTAGCACTCATTGCCGCAGTAAAAGGATATAAATTAATCTTGACTATGCCTGAAACAATGAGTTTAGAGAGAAGGAAACTTCTTCGAGGTTATGGGGCAAGACTCGTTTTAACAGATGGCGCAAAAGGAATGAAAGGCGCAATTGAAAAAGCAAATGAGCTTAACAATGAAATAGAAAATTCCATTATTTTACAGCAATTTAAAAATATGGCAAATCCAAAAACTCATTATGAAACTACTGCAAATGAGATATGGAAAGATACTAATGGTGAAGTTGATATAGTAGTTGCAGGAGTGGGTACCGGCGGAACTATTTCAGGAATAGGGAAAAAATTAAAAGAATTAAAACCGTCCGTAAAAGCTGTTGCAGTTGAACCGGCTACGAGTCCTGTTTTATCAGGAGGACAGCCAGGCAGTCACAAAATTCAAGGAATTGGTGCAGGATTTGTACCTGATACATTTAACAGAGAAGTTATTGATGAAATTATTACCGTTGAAAATGATGATGCTATTCAAACCGCAAGATTAGCTCCGATTGTTGAAGGTTTACTTGTCGGTATATCATCGGGAGCAAGTCTTTGGGCAGCAATAGAAATCGCTAAAAGAGAAGAAAACAAAGGGAAAACTATTGTTGCAATTTTGCCTGATACCGGAGAAAGATATCTTTCAAGTGTTCTGTTTGAAGACTGTGAAGAAATAACAGATGAAGAAATAAAAGAATTTACGAAAAACTGTCAGACAGCCTCTTGTTGCAGAACTAAAACAGGCTCTTGCGGTAACTGTTCCAATAATTAACAGGTATTTATTTTTTACATCTCAAATCCCGGTGATTTTGTCGGCAACGATTTATAACCGGGATGATTAACAACGGTATTTTTTATCAAAATATTTGATTGATTTGCGTTATTAAGCATTTTTGTCAATGTATTTTCTCTATCAACAAGAGAAGATTTTACAGTGGCAGATGCAGGATTTTTCCTTGATAATTCACCCCAAACTTTTGCCTCCATAGTCCAAGCATAAGTTTCTTCGTTCAAAGAGTTGTATTCGTCCTGATGAAGTGCTTCATGACTTAAAAGTGCTGCAAGTGCTTCTTTCGGAGCATCTTTATGCTTTTGATTTATGTAAATATATAATTGATTTTTCTTTTTTATTCCTAATGCATCATAATTTTGATACATAGGTTTTATTGTTCCCAGTTCAAGAAATTCAACTTTTATCGGGCGATTTGTAATGTTCTGTCCGATAATAGCATTTCTTGAAAAATCACCAAGTGTACCTTTAAGGCAATCCAAAGCCTGCCAGATAATAGGTTCGTTTGAAACTTTTTGATACTCCTTTGGCGTTTGAATTTCATAATTTTTATTGTCATTTTTTTCTTTTGGCATCTTTTGATTATAAGCTGGCGGCATATTAGCTACTTTTGGCATGTCATCAAAAGCAAACCCTTTTTGCATAAAACTAAAAACTAATAATGAAGCTATTAAATATATCTTTTTCATCTTCTTTTACCCATTCTTGTAACACAATAAAATTATTGCATTTTATGTTTTGGATTTCCAATATTTATTTTATAGAATGTACTGCTGCCTTTGTATACATCTTATTTTTTTGAATATAAGCTGCATATTCTAAATAACTTGGCAATTTTTTTAAATATTCAATAGGATCAATATTTTTACCCAAATATTTAACTTCAAAATGGAGATGAGGACCGGTAGAGCGGCCGGTACTGCCGATTAAACCAATAACTTGACCTCGGGTAACATAGTCACCTTCTTTAACATAATATTTTGATAAATGACCGTATAATGTGTTTACTTTTGGCAATTCCGGAACACCTGAGAAATAATGATTTATCATAACGCAGTTTCCGTAGCCGCCTTTTTTCCCGCTAAAGGAAACAGTACCTTCCTGCATTGCATAAACAGGAGTACCTGCGTTTGCAGCTATGTCAATTCCCATGTGATTAGCTTTATGTCCGTAAAACGGGTCATCTCTTGTTCCGTAATAAGAAGAAATTTTTCCCATAACCGGACCTTGTATTTGTGTAGCAGCCATAACATTACTGCCAAATGCTATTCCTAAAAATAAAATTAAAATTACAAAAAGCCTTAATATATTATGCACTTTATACTCCGCTATCTTCTGTATTAATAATTTTATCTGATTTGTCAACAAATTTTATCCTTCAAATAATGTAGATTTATAAAATTACAAAAATATTATACAATTTTTTTCAAAGTAATGGAACAAAATTAACATTTTTAATGCAAAAAACCAATAAGCAAGCTATTTTTCACGTTTTGCAGAATGAGCTCTTTTTACACTTATAACACTTGGTACTTGAGAAATAGCATTAATAATTCTGTTCAAATTATCAATATCAAATACTTCCAAACCTAATTCTATATTACCGATTTTGTTTTGTTTTGATGAAACATTTGCAAAAGCTATATTTGTCTTGTTATCAGTAACTTTAGTCAAAATTTCCTGTAAAACACCCACCTTATCCTGAGTAACAATTTTTAGCGGAACAATATAAGTTTTACTTGTATCAACCCCTGCCCATTTGATTGTTAATAATCTCTCCTGCGGAATGTCAATTAGTGACGGACAATCAATCCTATGAACGCTTATTCCTCTGCTTCTTGTTACTACACCGACAATAGGTTCTCCGGGTATAGGAGAACAGCATCTTGAAAGATGGTATAACATACCTTCTAAACCGACAATATCACGTTTTGTATTTTTTGCTCTGAAGGAGGTTTTTATATTTATATCAACGGTTTTATCTATTTTCTTTAATTGATTAATGATTTTATGAGTAGAAATTTCTCCATATCCTAATGCAGCAAACATGTCATCTGCTGACGGGTAGTTAAATTCTTCTGCCAGTCTTTCAAATTCTTCAAGTTTTACATATTCATCAAAATGAGATTTGCTGATTTCGTGCTCTAAAATTTCTTTACCTAGAGCAGCATATTCATCACGTTTATTTTTCTTAAACCAAGCTTTAATTTTTGATTTTGCGGTATTTGAAACTGTAATATTAATCCAATCCAGTTTCGGATTAGCTACTTTTGAAGTAATAATTTCAACAAAATCACCGGTTAAAAGCTTTGTATCAAGGGTAACTATTCTTCCGTTAATTTTTGCGCCGATTGTTTTATGTCCGACTTCGGTATGTACCCTGTAGGCAAAATCTATAGGAGTAGCTCCGATTGGTAAATCAATTACATCACCTTTTGGTGTAAATACAAATACCTGATCCGAAAACAAATCAAGTTTTACTAAATCAACATATTCTTTAGCATCTTTGGCATTCTCTTGAATTTCTGTAAGTTTTTTTAGCCACGCAATTTGGGCTTCGGAAGCATCTGCTTTGACTGAACCTGCTTCTTTATATTTCCAATGAGCAGCAATACCGTATTCTGCTTCTTCATGCATCTGTTGGGTTCGTATTTGAATTTCAACCGGTTTTCCTCTCGGCCCAATAACTGAAGTATGTAAAGAACGATATAGGTTGCTTTTCGGCATCGCTATGTAATCTTTAAATCTTCCGGGAATTGGTTTAAATGTGGAGTGAATTATACCTAAAACTTCATAACACTCTCTTATTGTTTCTACAATAACTCTGACCGCTATTATATCAAAAAGTTCATGATAATCTTTTTGCTGGCGTTTCATTTTTATATATATGCTGTAATAATGTTTTGCTCTGCCTTTTATTTTTGCTTTTATTTTTGCTTTATCAAGAGATTTTTGAATTGTATCCATAAGAGAATTTACAATTTCATCTCTTTCGTTTTTTGTTTGAGCAACGCTTTTTACTACTTCATAATATTTTTCAGGCTCGCAATATCTTAATGCTAAATCTTCAAGTTCTGCTTTTATTCTACCTATACCCAGTCTGTTAGCTAAAGGAGCAAATATTTCCAATGTTTCTTGTGCAATCTTCTTTTGTTTTGCAGGGGGCATGTGATTTAATGTTCGCATATTATGAAGTCTGTCTGCCAGCTTCAAAAATATAACTCTTACATCCTCTGCCATTGAAACAAACATTCTTCTGAAATTCTCTGCTTGTCGTTCTTCTTTGGATTTAAATTCAAGTTTACCTAACTTTGTTACTCCTTGAACTAATTTCAATACATCGGATCCGAATTTTTCTTCTATTTCCTCAGCAGTAACATCTGTATCTTCTAAAACATCATGTAGAAATGCTGCCATTATAGTATGCGTATCGGCTTTATACTCAGCTAAAATTTTAGCAACCTCGACGGGGTGAACAATATAGGGTTCTTCGCTTATTCTGTATTGCCCGTCGTGATGTAAGTATGCAAAATCATAAGCTGCCTTTATCTTTTGCATATCCTCCTGGTCACGCTCTTGTTTTTCAAGTATAATTCTTAATGAGTTATATAAGTCAGACATCATGTTTGCTGTTTCGCTAATAACTTTTATATTTTACAACTTTTTTTATTGTTATGCAAAATAAATTTAATTTAAAATTTTCAAATACCAATTCCGGCGTACGTTTTAAAGTAAGCGTAGTACCTAATTCTTCCTGTTCAAAAATAGTCGAAATTACGGAAGAATTTATTAAAATAAAATTAAATTCTCCTCCCATAGAAGGAAAAGCGAATAAAGAAGTTATTTCAATGTTTTCTAAAATTTTAAAAATACCTAAGAGTACTATTTCCATAATAAATGGAGAAAAAAACAAGCTGAAAACTATTCAAGCTCAAATTACAGAAGAAGATTTTTTAAAAAAATTAGATGTTATTTTTCCACTCGCCTGAACAAATTTAGAAAAAATTGTGAATAATAAATTGTGAGCAATAATTAAATAAAAATTAAAAATATATGTTTTTTTCAAAAATAACATTAAAATTATAATAGATGAAAGATATATATGTGGCGAGGTGATAATTATGGATTTCAATAAATTTACTAAGCAGACTCAAAATTTAATATTGGCTTCTCAGGATATTATGAAACGGTATAGAAACAGCCAAATCGAAGGACTCCATCTTTTACTTGCAATTTTAGAAGATGAAAAATCCGTTGGTTTTGATATTCTTAAAGAGCTTAAAAAAGATACAAATTCTATTAAACAAAAAGTACAACAAGAGCTTTCTAATTTACCGAAGTTACAAACAATGAATGATGACGGACAGCTGTATATTTCTTATGCTTTTCAAAAACTTATTGATAAATCTATTGAAATAGCTTCTGCTATGAGCGATGCGTTTGTAAGCTGTGAGCATATCATGCTTGCTATGATTGAATGTGAAGGAAAAACTAAAGATATTTTTGTTGAATTTAATATAAGAAAAGAAGATATATTAAAAGCACTAAAAAATATAAGAGGAAATTCCTCGGTAAATTCTCAAGATGCGGAAGAAACTTATAAAGCGCTTGAAAAATACAGCACAGACCTTACTAAAAGAGCCAAAGAAGGTAAATTGGATCCTGTTATCGGCAGAGATGATGAAATAAGAAGAGTTATACAGGTTCTAAACAGAAGAACAAAAAACAATCCGGTATTGATTGGTGAACCTGGTGTTGGTAAAACTGCAATTGTAGAAGGACTTGCACAAAGAATAGTCAGAGGCGATGTTCCGGAAAGTTTGCAAAACAGAAAACTTATTTCTCTTGATTTAGGAGCTCTTATTGCAGGGGCAAAATATAGAGGAGAGTTTGAAGAAAGATTAAAAGCTGTTTTAAAGGAAGTAAAAAGTGCAAACGGACAAATTATAATGTTTATAGATGAGCTTCATACAATGGTTGGTGCAGGAGCCGGTGATGGTTCTATGGATGCAGGCAATCTTTTAAAACCAATGCTTGCTCGTGGCGAACTTCGTTGTATCGGTGCAACTACATTGAATGAATACAGAAAATATATTGAAAAGGATCCTGCTTTGGAAAGGAGATTTCAACCAACTCTTGTTGAAGAACCGACAGTAGAAGATACGATTAGTATTCTGCGAGGGTTAAAAGAAAAATATGAAGTTCACCATAAAGTTACTATAAAAGATTCCGCACTTATTGCTGCTGCAAAATTGTCAGACAGATATATCTCAGACAGATTTCTTCCCGATAAAGCCATTGATTTAATTGATGAAGCTGCTTCCGCTTTGAGAATAGAAATTGATAGTATGCCTGAAGAATTAGATGATTTAGTCAGACAAAAAATGCAATTGGAAATTGAAAAGGAAGCTGTAAAACGTGATAATGACGAAGAAAATAATGAAAAACTTAATGAACTTTCAGAACAAATAAATAAATTATCCGTCAGAATTAATGAACTGAAATCAAAATGGGAGGAACAAAAGAAATCTATTCTGTCTGTTTCTGATTTAAAAGATGAAATAGACAGAACAAAACAATTAATTGAAAAAGCCGAAAGAGAAACGGACTTGGCAAAGGCGGCTGAATTAAAATATGGTAAACTAATTGAACTTGAAAAAGAATTGAAAAACAAATCAGAAAACAAATCACCAAAAGAAGCAACTTTAATAAAAGAAGAAATAGATGAGGATGATATTGCTCAAATTGTTTCAAAATGGACAAAAATTCCTGTAACAAAACTTCTTGAAAGTGAAAAAGAAAAACTTTTAAATATGGAAGATTTCTTACACGAAAGAGTAATAGGGCAGGATGAAGCGGTTGATGTTGTAGCTGATTCTATAAGAAGGGCAAGAGCAGGATTAAATGACCCAAGACGCCCTGTCGGTTCGTTTATTTTCTTAGGACCTACAGGAGTAGGTAAAACAGAACTTGCAAAATCCTTAGCTGAATTTTTATTTAATGATGAAGATGCCATTGTTCGTATTGATATGTCAGAATATATGGAAAAACATTCTGTTTCAAGGTTAATAGGTGCGCCTCCGGGATATGTCGGTTATGATGAAGGCGGACAATTAACGGAAGCTGTAAGACAAAAACCTTATAGTGTAATACTTTTTGATGAAATTGAAAAAGCTCATCCCGATGTATTCAATATTATGTTGCAATTATTGGATGATGGCAGACTTACTGATTCAAAAGGCAGAACTGTTGATTTTAAAAATACAGTTATCATAATGACAAGTAATATAGGCAGCAGTGTAATTCTTGATGCTGCAACCAGAAAAACTCCAAAAGAAGATGTTAAATCAATGGTAATGGATATAATGAGGAGTCAGTTCAGACCTGAATTTTTAAACAGAATTGATGAAATTGTATTCTTTGACGGATTAACAATGGCACACCTTGAAAAAATTGTTGATATTCAATTGAAGCATCTTGACGGATTATTAAAAGAACAACAAATAAGCTTTGAAATAACAAAGGCTGCTAAAGAATTTTTAGCAAAACAAGGTTATGATCCGACTTTTGGTGCAAGACCTTTAAAGAGAACAATAAGACAACTCATTGAAAATCCGCTTGCAAAATTAATATTAGGCGGACACTTTAATGAAGGTGATAAAATTCAGATAGATGTTGAAGAAGATAAAATAGTATTTAATTTGCTATGATTTATCTTTACCAAACCAATATACAAGAAATAATTTATTGATTATTTCTTGTATAATTGTTTATTTTTGCAGCTTCAAAATGTTTTATTCCGAGTTTTTCAAATCTTTGAAATTCTTTTATTAAAACTTGTCTGTTAGTAATATCTGTGGTTTTGTCTTGAACAAAATTTTTAAATTCTTTTAATCCTTCTCTTCCGCCGCTTGCTGTATATGAATCGGTAATAATTGCAAATTTTAAATTTTTATTTAATGGGTTTGAATTATTATCAAGAAGAGGAATAAATTTATCATTTTGTTTAAAATATATCTGTTTAATCTTAGGTTCACTTGGTTCAGCATCTATATATCTGTCTACCATAATATTGTCGGAGTATTCAATAAAGTTTTTTGCGTGATTTCCGTCATTTTGCTCTCTTAGAGAAGTTTCGAGCATTGTTTTTAATCCTTTTATATCAATATCTTCAAAAACAACCAGTTTTTTCTCGACATTAATAATGTCACATATATTATACGGAGTAATAGGTTGCCCCGGAGCAGGATTTTTCTCTCTTAAATCCATACTTAAAGTTAAACCTATTGCAGGATTTTTTGTTTTGACATGATTTTTATAAGCATTTGATACAAATGTTCCGAGTTCAGTCGGTTCAGCGTATTTAAAATCATAATCATTTCTGTATTTTAAATTTACGGTTGAAGTTGCTAATTTTTTAAAATAAGGTTTTGCTTCGGGTTTTTCAAATATTTTTTTATATTCGTCTGCCATTTTGATGGGATTTGCTATATCAATATTTGCAATAATATCAGGATTATTTGTAACAGGTGTATATATATATTTATTTTCAAAAGGTTTTAATTTTGAAAATTTAATTTCATCTTTTTTGTTTGTAACCTTATATGCCCCTTTCCCTTGCGCAGGCGCATACAAAAATCTGGTGCCGTTATATTCAAAATCATTTATTGAATGAGGATGTCCTCCGATAACCAATTTTGTTTCTTTTATTCCCAAATCATTTTTTACGTAATCAACAATTTTTTTACTTGTATTTTCATCAAAATGGAGCATTAAAATAACTTTGTCCGGTTTTTCCTTTTTATAAGCCGGCAAGAAATTTTCTTTAAGCAAATTTTTAATATAGTCTAAAGAATTATTATTTTTTTGATTTTTTCCATAGGCTAATTCGCTGTTAAAATCAGATAATCCAGTTACTAATAATTTTTCCTTTTTTCCGTCATGAGTATCATTAAGAACAATATATGGTTTTATAAAATCATTTTCTATTTTTCTATGTTTTAAAATATCTTTAAAAGAAAGAGAAACAAGATTTAGTCCTTTTTTATAAAATTTCTTCATATATCCTAAAATTTCATCACCTGTATTCCCAACGGTAAAAGAACCGTTATTTGCATTCATAAAAGTATAAACATCAATATCTGCATTTCCCAGATTAAGGACACAGTTTGTTTTTTTGTTATCATCTTTAAATTTTGTAAATGTATCGGTAATTGTGGGAAAAGGTAAACTTAACCCTAAAAAATCTCCGCCATCAAAATAAAAGGTTTCTTCTTCTTCTTTTTTTATATTATCAGTAATTGATGTAAATACTCCTGCAAGCATTGGTAATCGGGCATGGCTATCGGTTGTAATATAGAATTTGCCTCTAAATGGTATTCCATTAATACTTTGAACAAAGTTAGAATGCATAGAAGAACTCCTTAAAAATATAAAACTCATTATTATAAAAATTATAAATAAAAAATTTTGATAATTATATATATTTGTAACAAAATTTTTAAAAAATTAGAAAAAATAGCAATGTTTTTTTTGTTTATTTTTGTTATAATTGGATAGTCACAGTCTTAAGGTTTTTCATGAAGGTAGCTAATCAACAAAATATTAATTCAGGTCATTCCACAAATAAGTATTCTGCACACTATACTCCTACGAGCATTAAATTAGCAGCTATAGCCGGCAGTGCTGTTGGTGTTTTAGGTACAGCATACCTCCTCTCAAAAGGACAAACTAAAAAAACAGGAAAATTTGTAGATACCTTCAGTGTAAAATATAATCCTAAGGAAATTTTGGCTTTAGGTGCAGCTTCGGTTCTTGGCGGTACAACAGCAGGCATTGTTGCTGATAAAAAAGAACACAAAACCGCAAAATATAAAGAAGGTGTGTATCAATTATTAGCAAATGTTATATCTCCTATCACATCAATTGCTATTGTTGACAAATTATACTCAAAAGTTGCACCAAATATTAAATTACCGCAATTTAAACCTAAAAATGAATTTAATAAAACAATGAATACTGTTATTAAAGCTGTTCCTAATTTTGCAGTTGTATCAGCAGGATTAGTCGGAGGTATTGCAGCAGGTACAATTATTGCCAATAAAGTTATATCAAAAATATTTAACAAAAAAGATAAAAAAGAAGTTTCTTTAGCTGCTCTTGGCTATCATGTTGATGATATTGTTACCTCAGCATCCATTGCAGACAAAACAGGTTTTTTGCAAAAATCTTTAGGGAAATTCATTCCTGCAATTTTTACTGTTATGGGATATGAAGCAGGTACAAAAAGAGATTATTTAAGTTGATTTGCAGCTTTAATAAGTTCTTTTACTGTTTGATTTTGCTTTGCTTCAGGAACTTTGCTTGTTAAAGTAGAAAGAGTGCTTTTAGCTTTTAGCCTATCTCCCTTTTTAAGATATAATTTAGTTAAATTGCAATACATATCAACATTCTTTGGGTCTTTTGCAAGAACTTTTTGAATATAAATTTCTGCATTTTTGTAATCTTTGTTGTTAAAATATAATCTTGCCAAAGATATCATTGATGTCTTATTATTTGCATCAAGTTCAAGTGCCTTATTGTAATAAGCAATAGCATTTTTTGTGTCGCCGTTGGCTTCATAACTTTTTGCCGCATTGACATAGCCAACAGGATTACTCGGAACTTCTTTTATATAATTAAGCTCATTATTCAAAGCTGTATTTTGTCTTTCCTGTTCAGTTCCCAATAATTTTGTTATTGAATTATCTCCTGTAGCATTAGGATCTAAGTCCATCTTATACAGGGTCATCATTGTATTTATATCTCTTTGAGAAAGCTTCAAAGGAGTAGCTGAATATTTTTGATAATCGTAAGTAGGATATAATCTGTCTTCGGCAGAAGGACTGTGCCCGTTTATTCCTAACATATGACCGAATTCATGTAATGCGACATTATGTACATCAATAGGAGTTAATGGTTTGCCGGTAACACTGTTTATTGTATATAATGTAACGGTTGTTTTATCTCTTTTATTATTTTGATTAGAACTTTTGGAAATACCAAAATCACCTGCGGATTTTTTCCCAAATACAACGGTAACATCGGCTGCCGCAGGATTATTTACATATACAAAAGAAAATATTCCGCCACTTACTGCTTGCCATTCAGAAAGAGCTGTTTTTGTTTGATTAAGATAATCAACTTTGACCTTTGCGTCATTGTTAAGATAAACTTTTAACGGCATTCTGCTTCTGTCCCAAATAGTTACATTGCCGTTTGAAGAAATGGCATTTTTAATATAATTATCACCGGTAGCTGTTGTAGCAGTTGTAGCTTGAGGTTGTTTTTGTGCAGGTTTAGAAGCAGTTTTAGTCGGGGTAGGTGTTTTTGTTCCGCCCGAAGTTTTATTAATATAATCAAGTGCTTGATTTGAATATGTAGCTAGTTGTGTATTTGGTGCCAGTTGTATTACATAACCGTATTGAGTTTTTGCTTCATTATATTGCTTTAAATAAACTAATGTTTGTGCATAATAATAACGATATGTGGCATTATTTGGATTTGTTTTTATTGCATTCACAAAGTTTATTCTTGCTGTATTATAATCTTTTGCTTGGTAGGCGGTTTTTCCGATAGAAAAATAATCTGCACATTGTGCAGTTTGCATACTTATTAGTAATATTATTCCAACTAAAATTAAATAAAATCTTTTCATAATAAAAATGTACTACTTTATTACATATAAATCAATAATTAATATTCATCCGTATTTTTTAGAATGATTAACGTTTCGTCATTTTCTGTCAATTGCAGTCTGTTACGTGCAAGTGCTTCAATACCTGTATTAGAAGTATATTTGTCCAGCTCATCTCTTAAAATAACATTTTTTCTTTGAGCTACTTTATTCATTTCTTCTAATTTGTTTATTTTAGTTTGCAGGCTGTAAACTTTGGCAGTATTAATAAAAAAGCTGATAGACAGTTGGAAGAAAAAAAGAATAAGTAAAATAGTTAAAACATTGAAACAAGGTAAACGTTTTTGTTTGCCTTGTTTTATTTCCTTTTTTTCAAAACTGCCTTTTTTTCTCATACTAAACCCATCGACTCACCATTTTATTGTAAAGCAACAGAGAGTCGTTGTCTAGTATTTAATAAAAATTGATAATTAATACAAAAATTTTTCCTATCAATTATAGCTTCCTTTATTTAGCGGTATTTTATTTTCATAAAAATAAATAATGATTTTACTAAATTGACAAAATATTTACAAAAAATAGCAAAAATATTTTTTTTTATTTTTTATGTATTATACTATCTGTACTGTTCAAAATGAAAGGTCTCTGCTATGATAATAAATCCTGTTTTTTTGCACAATTATTCTAATGTTAGGCTTAAAGACAATTCAAACAAAAACCCCAATTTTAAAGGGTTTCTTAAAATGGGAAAGGATATCCGGAGATGCTGCGGATTGTATTATGATAATATTTATGAAAAGTTTTCTAAAGATTGGAATACACGTTTACCCAAAAATACGGGTATAATAGTTCATTATGAAGATACGCAAGGAAATTATGAAAATTATATTGTTAAATCCGTTATAATAGATAAAAATGCAAGAACACTTAAAGAGTATGATAATGAAAAATTATCCATGTATACCGACGGTATATCTAAATATGGTATCTGTTGCAGATGGGAAGATACAGATATAATATATGACAATAAAAAGAAATTATTAAACAGTTTGGAGGAGCATTTAAATAAAATAAAAGAACGACTTGGAATAGTTTAATAATTTTGAGAGCAGATTTAACTATATTATTTATCTTTAGGAATAAAATATCCCTGTGGATGCTTACAAACTTCGCAAATCTCGGGTGATTTTTTGCCGATAACAACGTGTCCGCAATTTGAACATATCCATACTGTATTTTCTGATTTTTCAAATATTTTATTATTAGTTAAGTCATCATAAAGTTTTTGGTATCTGTCTCTGTGCATTTTCTCAATTTCGGCAACTTCTGCAAAAAGATGACTTATTTCTTCAAATCCTTCCTCTTTTGCAATTTTGGAAAACTCTTTATACATTTTTGTTGCTTCATAATTTTCCCGATTAATAGCATCTTGCAAATTTGTTTTGGTATCAGGAATTTCCTCATTATGTAATAATTTAAACCATATTTTTGCGTGTTCTTTTTCGTTGTCGGCGGTTTCTTCAAAAACTTTTGAAATACCGACATATCCCTCTTTTTTAGCTTTTGAAGCATAGTAAGTATACTTATTTCTTGCTTCAGATTCTCCTGAGAAGGCGGCAAACAGGTTTTGATATGTTTTTGAGTTTTTAAAATCCATATTACACCTCTTTTTCAAACTTATTTTTGCCGGCTCCGCAAACAGGACAAATATAATCTTCTTCTAAATCTTTGAAATCAATATTGTCGTTATATATCGGATTATAAACATATCCGCAAACTATACATCTGTAACTATCCATAAAAATCTCCTTTTTTTTATATAATAAATTTAATTTTTATGAATTACATTATCCTGTTTAAAGAACAAAGAATAATTTTTTTAAATTTTCAAATAAAAATAAAAGCAAATATTTTTTTGTTTTGATTTTATATAATCACTTATAAATTATAAGGATAAAAATTATGTATATTTCAAATTCTGTATCTTTTGGAGCTACTCTTAATCGTATAGGTAAAAATGCTATTGATATTGCTAAGTTGATGGCAAAAATATATGATAGAGAAAACAAAAATAATCATTGTACAAAAACATTAACTTATAGTTTGGTAATAATCGGGAACTTCAAACCAAATGAACATATCGATATATCTTTTGTAGACAAATACGGATGTGATGCAGGTGATTCAATGCACTCAAGAATTCATAAAGCAAAACTCGGTAATAAGATTATTTATGAACATTTGGGCGATGAGTATGAATTTTTTAGAGATTTTGCTCAGGCAATACGAACTGATACTCTTATTTCCAGAGATTTAGACGAAAAGGAAATTGAAGAATTCAAGAGGCAAAACTTTACCCCAAGCGGGAAAGCAAAATTTGTATACGATGTCTACATATCAGGCTCATCATCATAGTATTATAGATTATTGTCCTCCTTGTTTTGTTTGTCCTGCTTGCTGAGCTTGTTTTGCTTGCTCTTCAAGAAAAGCTTTACCAAAGGTTTGAATTGTTTGAATAGCTTTTCCTGTATTAGTATCTTTATATTTTTCCGATTGTTCTTTTAGTTTATCTTCAATTAATGTTTGTGTAGTTTTTATCAATTCTTCTTTTGTTGCAGGAATAGGTGCTGCGTTTGTTGCGGAAGAAGATTGAATTATTGAATTTTCAGCATTATTTATGGCTGATTGAGATGCTGCCCATTGGAAAGATTTTACTGCGGAAGCAGAATATATATTTCCTGAAATCAACACTTTGAATGTTCTGAAAGAAGAAGTTGGTGTTAAATCAGGAATACTCTTTATATCATTATCTGATATAGCTGTATTAAATGTACCTAAAAGAGTTTTTGCAACCGCACCAAAAGTACCCAATTGGTTTAAAAGTTTATCTAAACTTACATTATTAATGGCTCCAAGAGATGAAGCAACACTTTCAGAGAGTTTACCCAATATTGTTATATCTCCTGTATTATTTAAAAGATTTAACTTTCCTGTTACGTTTAGTGCCATTTCTTTTCCTGATGAGGTAATCGGATTGAAGTGAACGGTACCGTTAGTAAATTTAAGATTACCTTTTAAGTATGAAATTTTACCTGAATTATAAGGAAGAAGAGTACTTATTACAGAAGAAACTTGATTTTTAACAATAGAAGAAACCATTATATTTGTTGCCCCCAAATAAGTTTCTAATCTTCCTAAGCTGCCTAATTGTCCGTCTGTTACTTCAAAAGTAGTCGTGCCGTTCAATGAACCCAATTGTTCTTCCAATTCGGCACCCTTTAATGTTACATCGGCATCAAATTTTAATGTTCCCATAACTTGATCTTTTATTCCTAAAAATGCAGTTATGGCAGGATTAGCATCAATGCCTTCTCCTTTTAATTTCGCATTCATTGCTAAAGTATTGAGATTATAACCTATATTTCCGGTTACGTTGCCTTTATAAGCTGTAGCACTCATATCTGTCATATTGAGCAAATCATTATGCAATGTAAAATTAGACTTTATATTAGAAAGTTCGAGTGTTCCCATAGTGAATTTTGCTATATTTGCACTACCTTTTTGTATTGTAACAGGGATAAGTGCCGCAGAGGCTGTATTTTGCTCTTGGTTATTTGTGGAAGCCGATTGTGAAGTTGATGAAGTTGAAGGCGCAGGTGCGGCAAATTTATCTGCTACTTTAAGTACTTTATCTAAATCAAGATTGCCGACATCAGCATTAACAGTTTGTACAATATAAGGCATGGTTAGTTTATTAGAAACAACTGCTTTTACATCCATATTACTGCCGTTTAAATCGAGTCCCATAAGAGTTGCATTGATATTATCGGTATTGAAAACAATATTTCCTGCTTGCAATTTTATTAAATAATCAGGCAAACTGAGAGAGGAAATTATTAAGTTTCCTCTTAAAGCGGGATTTTCCAAATATCCGTCTGCATTAATGCTTCCTTTTAATGTTAAATAGGTATTAGGCATAGCCGGAGATTTGAATTCACAATTATCATTTATTATAAGATTAAAGTTTTTAAGTGTCGGATTTTTGCTGTTTATATATCCTCCTGTTGCTTTTATCCAAGCAGATTGAGTATCAAATGAAATATTTTCGGATAATGTTTTACTGAGGCCGTTTGTTTTTGCTGTATATAATCCTGCATTTTTAATATCAACAGTATTTCCGTTCATTGCTAAATCAATATTTAAAATACTTGGTTTATCCAAAAGTTTTGTTATTGAAAAAACCGTAAAATTATTCATAGCATTAGAAAGTATTTGAGATTTAAAATTAATTGTTTCTGGGGTTCCTGTTATTTCAGCAACAACAGGAAGTTCACCTTTTGCTTGTACCATGCTTTTGTATTCTTTTGGTAAAAAGTTTTTTATATCTTGAGTATTGATTTTTCCGTCAGCTAAAAATTTCATTTGCATTGTTTTCATATAATCAAGGATTTCTCCTTGTATATTTATTGAAGAATTATTTATTTTAGCTGTTGTTTGCGCAAGGGAAATATCTTCAGGATTTAAAGACAATTCTAATGAAGGGACATTTGCTTTTAGTTGAAGTGCATTAATATTGGCATTCAAATTGTTATTTTTGATTTTGCCTGAAAAGGTCTTGCCGTCGCTTGTTATATCAATATTCAATAGTTCATTTACTATATCTATATCATTTATCTTATCTTTTATATTTAATCCTTTTAATTTCGCATTTACTTGCGGTTTTATGGCTTCAAATTTACCTTTAAGAGTAGCTGAAATATCTAATGTTCCCTGTTTAATATCATAGGTATTTTTCAAATCACCTGTCATAAATGTATTAATAAGTTTTCCTACAGGCAGTGCATCGGATTTTATCAATATATCTGTATTGGTATTTGTATCAATATTTCCGCTTATATTAAACTGTGCATCATTAACAAGTGCTTTTGTATTTTCTATTAATAATTTGTTTCCCGCAAAATTTAATTTTGATTGAATGTCTTTTATGTATAAACCCATTTCGGATGAAGAAATTCCGCCGTTTATTATGTTAAATTCACCATTTGAATTCATTTTATTTTCTGACATTTTTAGAGTAAAGTCAGACGTTATGTATCCTTCCGTTTTTAGTGATGCAAAATCATTTTTAATATTCATCATATCCAAAATAAAAACGGCAAGTTCTTGAAGACTTTTAAAAGATGCTTTTTGGGTTTTTACGGCAAGTTCTATATTATGCTTTTTCAACATACCTGACAAATTAAATTTTTCGGTTAATGAAATAGGAATATCTGAAGTAAATTCCATTTTTTTACTATCAAAATTTGTATGTATAAAACCGTCTTTTAATTGATTAGAATTGAGTTTAAAACCTATTTTATCAATATTTGCAATACCATCTAATTCGATGTTTTCTTTTTTGTTTCTTATTTTTAAATCAGCATTAATATCAGCAGTAGGATTATATTTGATAAATTCATTTACAAAATCATAAAAAACAGCTTCTTGTTCGGGTTTTTGTTCTGTTTGTGCTGTTTCTTCCATTTTAGGTAAGAAACTATCCAGTTTTATATTATATTTGATATTTTCTACGGAATTGTTTGATAATAATTTTCCTTGAAGAAAAAGTCTGGCATGTTTGTTTAAAACAGTTTTATCAAGTTTTAATTTTTCATTTTTTAAAGTAAGAGAAGTATTTGTATCAATATTTTTTACGGTCAAATTTAAATCATTTATTGTAACAACAGGCATTTCGTCGCTAAAAATAAAGGCGGATGTATTTTGTGTTTGTTGTTCAATTGGTTTTTCCTGTTCTTCTTCGGGAGTTTGCTGTTCAGCAGCGGTTTCTTTATTTTGTGTGAATAAAGTATCTTGAATTTTAAAGTGACCATCCTTATACATATCTAAAGAAATATTTACCCCTGAAATATCGATACTTTCACCTTCTATCTTTTTAAATATAATCGGTAATAATTTTACAGATATTTTTGCATAATTTATACTTGCAAGTTCATTCCCGTCTTTTTCTGAAACTTTAAGCTCAGATACTTTTAAGCCTGCACTTAAGGCAGGAGTTGTAAATATTTTTGCACTTTTATAGTCTATATTAACAGGAGAATTATCAGAAACTAATTTTAATATTTGGGGCTTAAAGGCTTTGGCATCCAGTATATTTGGAATTACAAATAAAAAACCAAGGTAAATGATTGCTGCTATCGTTAAAACAGTAATACCAAAAAATTTTAAAAATTTCTTCATTGTGTTCTCCTTATATGAAAATTTTCTTTTCTTATTATTAGTGTAGTTTAATATTATCATAAAATATACTTCATAAAAATAAATTCTATCAGAATTGTCTGTTTATAATTTAGTAGTTATTAAAGTTATTTGTTGAAATACGGATTGAGAACAATACTTGTTTATGATATTTAAAAATTATGGATACGCTTGATAAAACAATAGAAATATTAAACAATACCTCACAGGAAGAATTATTATCTTTTCTGTCAACGGATGATTTGGTTTTGA
>JAEEGL013601800.1_pt1 | contig 27504 bp, 17 predicted proteins | sample 9134231 | NCBI WGS metagenome assembly JAEEGL01 (sample SAMN16246548, study PRJNA631951) | gut metagenome | biome: gut microbiome; feature: rumen; material: fiber-attached | host: Bos | place: Iran: Karaj | collected 2018-10
ATGACGGCGTTGTACTTCCCGGTGGAATGCCTGGAACCAATCACTTGAAAGCGGATGAGAGAGTGCTTTCTGCCATCAAAAAATTTGCAAAGGATAACAAATTGGTGGCAGCGATTTGTGCAGCTCCTACCGTGTTAGGCTATGCCGGACTTTTAGAAGGAAAAAAGGCTACCTGTTATCCCGGTATGGAAGATGGCCTTTTAGGGGCAACCAAGGAAACGAAAGAAGTGGTTGAGGACGGAAATATTATTACCAGCCGAGGCTTGGGAACAGCTGTGGCATTTGGTCTTTCCATCGTTTCTTACTTCACCGATGAAAAAACAGCTCAAAACCTTGGAAATGCTATTGTTTATAAGGCAAATTAAGTGGACTGGAATTGTTGAAAACCATTGATATTTATGTTATAATCGGCGGAGTGCTCACATAAATATTAGGAAGGAAGATATATAAAATGAGTGTAAAAGTTGAAAATTTAGACAATAACATGGCGAAACTTACCGTAGAGGTAGAGGCAGACCGTTTAAACGAGGCTATTAAGAAGGCATATAACCGTCAGAAGAACAGCATTAGTATTCCCGGTTTCCGTAAGGGTAAAGTGCCTCAGCAGATGATTGAAAAAATGTACGGAGCTGAAATCTTCTTTGATGAAGCTGCAAACATTTTGATTCAGGAAGAATATCCCAAGGCATATGATGAATGTGATTTGGATATCGTTTCTCAGCCTGAAGTAGAAGTAGTTCAGATTGAAAAAGGAAAGCCTTTCATCTTTACTGCTGAAGTTGCAGTTAAGCCTGAAGTTACTTTAGGAAAATATAAGGGCGTTACCGTTACAAGAATGGACGCTTCCGTATCTGATGAAGAAGTAGAAAAAGAAATCGAATCTCAGCTTTCAAGAAATGCACGTACCATCGAAGTGACCGATCGTGCAGCTCAGAATGGTGATACCGTAGTTCTTGATTTTGACGGATCTGTTGACGGTGTTCCTTTTGAAGGCGGAAAAGCTGAAGGATATACATTAGAGTTAGGTTCTAACTCCTTCATCCCCGGGTTTGAAGATCAGCTTTGCGGAAAGAACTTAGAAGAAGATATCGATGTAAACGTTACTTTCCCCGAAGATTATCATGCAGAAGAATTAGCTGGAAAGCCTGCACTTTTCAAATGCAAGCTTCACAAGATTTCTGCAAAAGAGCTTCCTGAATTGGATGCTGACTTCGCTGAAGATCAGGGATTCGATTCTGTTGATGACTACAAGGCAGATGTTAAGAAGAACTTAGAAGAAAGAAAGGCTGCTTCCATTAAGCGTTCTCAGGAAGATGAAGCCTTAGGAAAAATCGTAGCTGATTCTAAGATGGATGTACCTGAAAAGATGATCGATACTCAGGTAAATCAGATGTTAAATGAATATGCTCAGAACCTTGCTCAGAGCGGACTTTCATTTGAACAGTATATGCAGTTTACAGGAATGACATTGGATCAGTTAAAGGCTCAGATGCGTCCCGATGCTACTGACAGAATCAAAGCTTCTTTGGTTCTTGAAGCAATCGCTAAGGCAGAAGGCTTTGAAGGAACTGACGAAGATGTTGATGCTAAGTTGGATGAAATGGCAGCTCAGTACGGAATGCCTGCAGATGACTTAAAGAAGAACATTCCTGACAGCGAAAAAGAAAACATGAAGAACGAAATCGCTTTGGAAAAGGCAATCAACTTCGTTACTGAAAATATGAAACAGCGTGCAAAGGCAAAGAAGAAGGAAGAGAAGAAAGACGAGGAATAATATATGGCTACAATACCTTACGTCATTGAACAAAATTCCAGAGGGGAACGTTCCTATGATATCTATTCCAGATTGTTAAAGGATCGTATTATTTTTCTTGGGGAAGAAGTTAATGAGACTACTGCATCTTTAACAGTAGCTCAGCTTTTATTCTTAGAGTCGGAAGACCCGAATAAAGATATTCATCTTTATATCAACAGTCCCGGTGGTATGGTGACTGCAGGATATGCGATTTACGATACTATGCAGTACATCAAATGTGATGTTTCCACCATTTGTGTAGGACTTGCAGCTTCTATGGGAGCTTTCCTTTTGGCCGGTGGTACAAAGGGTAAACGTCTTGCACTTCCTAATGCGGAGATTATGATTCACCAGCCTTCCGGCGGTGCAAAGGGCCAGGCAACAGAAATCGAAATCGTTGCTGAAAATATTTTGAAGACCAAAAAGCACTTAAATGAGATCTTAGCTGCTAACACAGGTCAGCCTTTTGAAAAGGTTGCTGCTGATACAGAAAGAGATTATTACATGTCTGCTCAGGAAGCTTTGGAATACGGCCTCATTGATAAGATTATTGAAAGCAGAAATGATCAGTAAGGTCATTTAGTTAAGGAGAGACTATGGCAGGAAGAAACGACGATAAAATCAGATGTTCCTTTTGCGGAAAAAGTCAGTCTCAGGTTCAAAAACTCATAGCCGGACCAAACGGCGCTTATATCTGTGATGAATGTGTGGATATTTGCGGCGAAATCATCGAAGAAGAATTAATGGAAATGGAAGAGAAGCAGGCCTTCGTTGACGATACCCCTGATATCAATCTTCTGAAACCAAAGGAATTAAAGTCTTTCTTGGATGAGTATGTAATTGGTCAGGAAGAAGCCAAAAAGGTGTTATCTGTAGCGGTTTACAATCACTATAAGAGAATTATGGCAGATCCTTCCAAGACAAGTGTTGAACTTCAAAAGTCCAACGTATTGTTACTTGGACCCACCGGTAGCGGTAAGACATTACTTGCCCAGACCTTAGCCAGAATCTTGGGTGTTCCGTTTGCTATTGCAGATGCGACAACACTTACAGAGGCAGGATATGTAGGTGAGGATGTGGAAAACATCCTTTTGAAACTGATTCAGGCTGCAGATTATGATGTAGCAAAAGCAGAATACGGTATTATCTACATTGATGAGATTGATAAGATTACCAAAAAGTCTGAAAACGTATCCATCACCAGAGATGTTTCCGGTGAAGGTGTGCAGCAGGCTCTTTTGAAAATCTTAGAAGGTACACAGGCATCTGTTCCTCCCCAGGGTGGAAGAAAACATCCTCAGCAGGAATTGATTCCCATTGATACCACAAATATTTTGTTTATTTGCGGTGGTGCTTTTGAGGGATTGGATAAGATTATTGAATCCCGTATGGATACCAAGCGCATTGGATTTAATACGGATGTTACAGAAATCAAGACTGATAAGGAAAGAGAAAGTGAGCTTTTGAAACAGGCCCTTCCTCAGGATTTCGTTAAGTTTGGCTTGATTCCCGAGTTTATCGGACGTGTGCCCATCAATGTTGCTTTGGAAGAGTTGGACAAAGAGGATTTGATTCGTATTTTAACGGAGCCCAAGAACTCTTTGGTAAAACAGTACACAGCACTCTTTGATATGGATGATGTGGACATTACCTTTACAAAAGATGCATTGGAAGCCATTGCAGAGAAGTCTTTGGAAAGAAAGACCGGAGCCCGTGGTCTTCGTGCGATTATGGAAAACGTTATGATGGATGACATGTACAACGTTCCTTCCGATGATTCCGTGAAGACACTTGAGATTACCAGAGAAAAGGTAGAAGCCAATCTTTTGTTAATTGAAAAGAAACCGGAAGTCCTTTCCATAGAAGAAAAGAAGGATAAAAAAGAAAGCGCATAAGCGTTTTGACAAGGCGGGACGTTTGTTCCGCCTTGTTTTGTACCAATAGGGTAGTGCATAAGGAGATAAACCATGAAAATAAAAAGCGTAGAGCTGGAAACAGTGTGTGGAATCACAAGTCAACTACCAGAAAATACTTTGCCTGAAGTGGCTTTTGCCGGAAAGAGTAATGTGGGAAAGTCATCTTTAATCAATGCAGTGATGCAACGAAAGGGATTGGCCAGAACTTCTGCTCAACCGGGAAAAACCCAGACCTTGAATTTTTATAATATTAATAAAGAAATCTATCTTGTAGATTTGCCGGGATACGGATATGCCAGAGCGTCCCGTACGGAGACAGAAAAGTGGGGGCAGATGATTGAGAGATATCTTTTGAACTCCGAAATGCTCCGTTGTATCTTTTTGCTTGTGGATATTCGCCATGAGCCCGGAGAACACGATAAGCAGATGTATGAGTGGATTGACTACATGGGATATCAGCCCATTGTGATTTGTACGAAAGCGGATAAGTTGAAACGCTCTCAGGTGGATGCCCATATCAAGGCAATACGAAATGGTCTTGGGGCAGATAAGGATACCATTATTATCCCGTTCTCTTCCGTAACCAAACAGGGACTGGAAGATATCTGGGATTTTATGGATCAGGTAATAGAAAATGAAGCTGAAGAATAACCGGTGGTTATTCTTCAGCTTTATTTTTTTGGAAAAGTTTTACCATCTGGGTCGCGAAGGGCAGAGGGTATAATTGAACCATAGTGGAATCGATGAGTTCGCCTACTTCCAAACGGAAGGAAATCTTTAAGAATTTCTCTTCTGTGTCTGCAAACATTTTCTCGAAAAGCTTAACGCTTTCCACATCGATACGGTTTACTTCCGGTGTGCTAATGTCTGTTTCTGTGCCAAGCATAGTAGCCATAGAAGTAGCGGAAGTTCCCATCATTTGATTCATGGCTTCAGATGCTGCAGATAAATGCAAATCGGTTACTTCGGGATCGATGTTAATGCCGTCGCCTCCCATCATAAGAGAAGTCATTTTTAAGACATCCTTTTCCTGAAGAATTAAAACGTTGTTTCCGGTAAGACCTTTGATGTAATGAATCTGTACAAAGATACAGGTCTTTTCGTAGTCATCCAAGGCTTCACTTCGTCCGATGATTTCAGCCTGGGGTGTGGTAATGTCCACGCGTTGATTTAACATAACGCTAAGGGTAGTCGCTGCATTTCCCATGCTGATATTCCCGATTTCCCCTAACACGTCAATTTGCTCTTTGGTAAGTTCCATAAGATTTCTCCCCCTTGTTCGTACTCAAAATAAGTGTGCACTTATATATTTTCATAATCTCATTGTACAAAAATAAAATTGAAATAGCAAAACATTTCGGTGAAAATTCCCTTACAGGGATTCTTTTATTTTAATGTTGATTTCCGTCAATGTTTTTTCTTGTTCCGGATCTTTGTCTAAAATCAGTTTGTCAACCATAATGGAAAGGGCTCCTACACCCTGATGATAGGGATCCTGACAAATGGTGGCGGTAATTATGCCTTTGTTTAGATATTCGATGTTGGGCTCTAAAGAGTCAAAGGTAATCACTGTCAAAGGTGTCTTTTGTGTCAACTGGTATAAAGACTTGCATCCTCCGTAAATGCCGCCGGCAGTAAAGTAAAAGGCCGTGATTCCGGGATGCTCAATAAGTATACGCTGAATGGCCTCGTAGGATTTGTAATCATCGTCGTGGCATTCTTCGATGGCTTCGATTTGAATGCCAGGATAATTTTTGGAAATAATATTTTTAAATCCTTCGATACGTTCTTCGTGACCGTGGACGTTTCTAGATCCGGTGATAATGCCAACCTCGGCTTTCCCTTTTGTGAAAAGTCCCATTAAACCGCCGGCAGTCTGACCGCCCTTAAAGGTATCGCTACCGACGTAAGCAATTCGTTTGGAATCCGGCAAGTCAGTATTTACGGTAACCACGGGAATTCCGGCATCGGAAATCTCATTTATTTTTTTAATAATCCGTTCATCGTTAAAGGGAGAAATGATTAATCCATTAATATCTTCTTTTAGAATTTCATCTAAGGCAACAAGCTGTTCCCTTACGTGGGATTTACTCTGCTTAATAACATAGGAAAAACCATAAAGGGATAAATCCTTATAGCGGTCGATAAAACCTTGCTTCATATCTTCAAAGAAAAGGTTTCCTTCTCCGTATAACAAAATCCCGATTTTGATGTTTTTCTTTTGAGCGGCAAGGGCAACTCCGGCTTTGTTTGGCTGGTAATCCATAAGTTCTGCAATTTCCAAAACCTTTTTCTTTGTCTCTTCGTTGACCCCGTCACGATTGTTTAATACCCGGTCTACCGTTCCTCTTGAAACACCCGCCAATTTGGCGATTTCTTGCATGGTAGCCATAGTAATCCCCCCTTTGTTTACTTCTTGTACAAATCCTAACACATCAAAAATACGAAATCAACGAAAACTGTGACACGGGCACGAACTATTCATAAATGATGAAAAAGTCGATTTAAGATATTGTATTGTGAAAAAAATCGCATTATGATAAAGAAAATCGTGCACGTGAACGAACAAGAAAAAGGAGGCTAAGGAGGAAGTATGAACTACGTAGGAATCGACCTTGGAACCAGCTCCGTCAAATTGTTACTGATGAGTGAAAAGGGGGAAGTTTTAAACACAGTAACAAAAGAGTATTCCCTTTCTTTCCCTAATCCGGGATGGTCAGAACAAAATCCAATAGATTGGTTTGATCAAACTATGGAAGGGCTAAAGGATTTGCTCAAAGACGGTGACAAAGACATTGCAGGTATGGCAGTGGGCGGACAAATGCATGGCCTGGTTCTTTTGGATGAACATGATGACGTGATTCGACCGGCTATTTTATGGAATGATGGTCGTACAACAAAAGAGAATCATTATTTAAATGATGAAATCGGAGAGGAAACTTTGGCGAAGTATACGGCCAATATCTCTTTTACCGGTTTTACGGCACCAAAGATTCTTTGGGTAAAGGAAAATGAACCGGAAAATTTTGCTAAAATCAAAAAGATTATGCTGCCAAAGGATTATTTGGTTTATAAGCTGACGGGAGCCTTTGCAACGGATGTTTCCGATGCCTCCGGGATGCTGCTTTTGGATGTGAAGCGAAGAACCTGGTCTTCGGAGATGTTGGAAATTTGCGGTATCACAAAGGAGATGCTTCCCACCATTTTTGAAAGCTACGAAAAGGTAGGCACATTAAAAGAAACCTACATCAAAGAATTGGGAATTCATCCCTGCGGAGGAAAGAAAGGGGATGAAGTAATCTTTGCGGCCGGAGCCGGTGACAATGCGGCAGCGGCGATTGCCACAGGAACGGTAAAGGATGGAGACTGCAACCTTTCCATCGGCACCAGTGGTACCGTCTTTATTCCCAGTGCAGGCTACAAAGAGACAAAGAATCATGCCATCCACAATTTCTGTGATGCAACAGGAAAATACCACTTTATGGGATGCATGCTTTCCGCAGCTTCCTGCAACCTTTGGTGGATGAATGATATTTTAAATACAAAAGATTTTGCCAAAGAGCAATCAGAAATTACAGAAGAGAATTTGGGAGAGAATTCCGTATTCTTTTTGCCCTATTTAATGGGAGAGCGTTCTCCTCACAATGATGAAAAAATTCGGGGAGCTTTTTTAGGCCTTTCCATGGATACAAAACGTAAGGATATGACTTTGGCCATGATGGAAGGGGTAGCCTTTGGTTTGAAAGATTCCTTGGAAATCGTTCGAAGTCTTGGAATATCGGTGGACACTTCCAAGATTTGCGGAGGAGGAGTGAAAAGCAAACTTTGGCAAAATATTATTGCAAATGTATTAAATGTTAAATTGGAAATTTTAGAATCGGAAGAAGGTCCTTCTTTGGGAGGTGCCATTCTTGCGGCAGTAGCAGATGAAACCTTTGCATCTGTAGAAGAAGCCTGTGAAAAGATTATTCGCGTGGACCACGAGATTTTGCCGAAGGCTTCCCTTGTGAAAAAGTATGAAGAAAAGTATGAAGTATATAAAAAGCTGTACCCGGCTTTAAAAGAGGTATAAAGGAGGAAACTATGAATCAAATGAAAAACATCCCACAGGTGAAATTGGGAATTGTTGCGGTATCCCGTGACTGCTTTCCGGAAAGCTTGTCTGTAAACAGAAGAAAAGCATTGGTAAAAGCCTATGAAGAGAAATTTGACAAGGCTGACATCTATGAATGTCCCATCTGTATCGTGGAGAGCGAAATCCACATGGTACAGGCATTGGAGGACATTAAAAAGGCAGGTTGTAATGCTCTTTGCGTTTACCTTGGAAACTTCGGACCTGAGATTTCCGAAACTCTTTTGGCAAAGCATTTCGACGGACCGAAGATGTTTATTGCTGCTGCAGAAGAATCCCAAAATGATTTGGTTGGAGGACGTGGTGATGCATACTGCGGTATGTTAAACGCCAGCTACAACTTAAAACTTCGAAACGTTGGAGCTTATATTCCGGAGTATCCCGTTGGGGATGCAGAGGATTGTGCGGAAATGATCCATGAATTTTTACCCATTGCCAGAGCAGTCATCGGTCTTTCCAAGTTAAAGATTATCAGCTTTGGACCCAGACCTTTAAATTTCTTGGCTTGTAATGCTCCGATTCAGCAGTTGTACAATCTTGGGGTAGAGATTGAAGAAAACTCTGAATTGGATTTGTTTGAGGCATTTAACAAACATGAAAACGACCCCCGTATTCCTGAGGTTGTAAAAGATATGGAGTCAGAGCTTGGTGCCGGAAACAAAAAACCGGAAATCCTTGCAAAACTCGCGCAGTATGAACTTACCCTTTTGGATTGGGTGGAAGAGCACAAGGGTTACAGAGAGTATGTAGCAATCGCCGGAAAATGTTGGCCTGCATTCCAGACCCAGTTTGGATTTGTGCCTTGCTATGTAAATTCCCGCCTTACCGGCAGAGGAATTCCTGTATCCTGTGAAGTAGATATTTACGGATGCTTGTCTGAGTACATTGGTACCTGCGTTAGCGACGATGTAGTAACCCTTTTGGACATCAACAACTCCGTTCCCAAGGATATGTACAAAGAATCCATCGAAGGCAAGTTTGACTACACCCATCAGGATACCTTTATGGGATTCCATTGCGGAAATACCTGCACCAGAAAGCTTTCTTTCCATGAGATGAAATATCAGATGATTATGGCTCGTTCTCTTCCTATCGAAGTTACCAACGGTACTTTGGAAGGAGACATTATGCCCGGAGATATCACTTTCTATCGTTTGCAGTCCACTGCAGATGCTAAGCTTCGTGCTTATGTGGCAGAAGGTGAAGTCCTTCCTGTGGCTACCAAGTCCTTCGGTGGAATTGGTGTATTTGCCATCAAAGAAATGGGACGTTTCTATCGTCATGTATTGATCCAGAAGAACTATCCTCACCATGGAGCGGTAGCTTTCGGACATCATGGAAAGGCCCTCTTTGAAGTGTTCAAATACTTAGGAGTTCCCATGGAAGATATTAATTACAACCAGCCGGCAAGTTTGCCTTATCCTACGGAAAATCCTTTTGCTTAAAGAAAACACCCCGATTTCATGAAAGATGAAGTCGGGGTATTTTTTTAGGAAAACGATAAATGGCGAATCGTTTTTTTAGAATTTTAATGCATTTTCTTTTCTCCAAAGTTCTTCGTACTTGTAACCGGTAACACGTTCACAAATCTGTTGTTCTTCCGGTGAAGCCTCACTGGAATCTTCGCCTTTTCTTCTTTGGATTTCTTTTTGAATCACTGCAAAGTCTTTTTTCTTCATAGGGAACTTAATGGTAAAGAGTAAGGTCAATACCATAAGCGCTACGGGAAGGAAGATGTAAATATAGGCGATGCCTGCCTGAGTGGAAGCAGCCTGTCTGGCTCCCTGGGCAGCCAAAGTTTCGTCATATCCTACCAAAGCCAACATAAATCCAATAATACTTACAGATAAGCCGGCGGTAATCTTTCGAATAAAGGTGGCCATAGCGGAAACAATACCCGGACGATTAATGGAAGTGATTAATTCATCCACATCCGCAAGGTCTGCCAAAATCGCATAAATGGTAATGGATGCGGAAGCCATACCTAATCCGATAATAAAGGTCAACGCCAAGATAATGCTAAAGTTCGCTCCCTCATGGGAGAAGAACAACATGGCAAGGGTGGCAATGATTCGCACCGGGAATCCAATCAGAATGGGAGTTTTTTTATCCGTGCGGGACATAATCGGTCCAAATACCAACATTCCCATAAACTGTGAAATCAGGATAATGCCCATCATTAAAGTGAAGTGATTGTTTCCGTAACTGTTTAATACGTCATCCACATAATAAACAGCAAGTCCGGTAACAAAGTCGGTGGCTACCTGACCAAAGATAAAGATACCTAAAAACATGCGGAAGCAATGACTTTTATAAACGGTGAAAGACTGGGTAAGACTTTCTTTTAGACTGATTTTAATCACAGGTTTCTGTCGCTCCCAGGTTCCGAAAAAGGTGAGCAAAATTGCGATACAAAAGATGGCACCGTAAATAAATGCAACCAATAGATAGCGACCGGAATCTGTGGTGTCCGTAATTAAAAGTGAGGAACCCAATCCTGCAATAATATTTCCAAAAGCGGAAAAGGCCATTCGCACACCGGTAAACTCTGCACGTTTGGTGTAATCATCCATCATATCCGGAAGCAGTGCGTTATAGGGCACCATAACTACGGTGAAACCGGTGGAAAACAACATATAGGTTACAACGTAAAAGATGTATTGCAATGCTACGGATGAACCTTGAAATGGTATCCACATTAAAATAAAGGTAATGGCGGATAAGAAACTGCCAATCAACATAAAGAAACGTTTGGAACCAAATCTGGATTTTGTCTGGTCGGCAATGTTTCCCATAATGGGATCGGTAATGGCATCCCAGATTTTACCAATCAATGGAATGGTTCCCGCCAGTGCCGGAGGCATCCCCAATGCCTTTGTCAAAAAGACGGTGAAAAAGGTTCCGATGATAACGAAAGCTCCCCCTCCGTAGATATCCGCAACGCCATAGGCACACTTGGATAGAAAAGAATTTTCTCTGTCTTTACTCATATTTCCCCCTCCGTTAAGTAATTAATTAAGACGATTAAATTATAAACAATATCACTAAAAAATAAAAGCATAATGAAGAATAATTGTAAAAGTTATACAAAATAATTAGGAATGAATACTGTACGGAGGAAAGAGATATGGTACTATAGTTATTAAGAAAGTGTCTTTCTTTGGTTGAAAATGGGAGTGTTCATAGCCAAAGGGAGAAAGAGGAGAAGAGTAACTATGGAAGAGATTATTTGGCAGTGCCCTTGCGGGGATATCAAAGGAGCATTGGATGAAGGGGCAGCAGTATTTCGGGGCGTGCCTTATGCCGAGACAAAGCGCTTTGAAGCTCCGCAGTTGGTGGAATCCTGGAATGGTGTTTATGACGGGACAAAGGAAGAGAAGGATTGCTATCAGTTTTCTGCGTTTCAAAGCGAAGAAGGCGGATTTTACGCAAAGGAGTTTCGCTCCAACCGCAGTTTTGTCTACGACGAAAGTCCCATGACATTAAATATTGTAAGTCCTGTTGGAAGCCGAGGAGAAAAGCAGAAAAATTGTCCTGTGCTTTTGTTTATTCACGGAGGGTCTTTTGAAACGGGAACGGTAGGGGAACTCCCCTATGGAACCACCAAAGCATATGCAAAAGAAGATGTGGTTTTTATCAGCATTGGCTATCGATTAAATGTGTTTGGGCTTTACGGCGGAACCAATTATATGCTTTTGGATCAAATCGCCGCAGTAGATTGGGTAAAGAGGAATATATCTGCTTTTGGTGGAAATGCTGATAATATTACTTTGATTGGTCAATCCGCCGGAGCGATGTGTGTGTTTGATTTACTTTGTTCCCCTTTGTTGAAGGGAAAAATAAAGGGAGCAATTATGATGTCCGGTGCCGGTGTTTTCCCAAAATTTGGAGAAGCACAGTTAAAGGAAGCGGTGGCGCCTTTTTGGAAAAATATGGATGAAATTTTGGGAGAAGATGCAAAAGAAGCGCCTGCAAAAGAATTGTGGTTTGCCTGGAAAAAGGCGAGAAATACCAAAAATCCCTTGGTGGGACTACGAGCCAGTCAGCCTTGTGTGGATGGGGTGACGTTGTTAAAACGACAAAGAGAAATCGTAAAAAAAGGGAAACTTTTGGACGTGCCACTTATGGTGGGGGTGACTTCTCAGGACATGCTTCCCATCTTTTTATATGATATGGCATTGAAGCTGGGGCTCAGTTGCGCAAAGCAGCATCATCAACCGGTGTATGGATATTTCTTTGACCGGACATTGCCGGGAAATTCCTACAAGGCCTTTCATGCTTGCGACCTTTGGTATATGTTTGGAAATATGAATCAAAGCTGGAGACCTTTTGAAGAAACGGATTATCGCCTCCATGAGGAGATGGTGAGGGATGTGGCGGAGTTTTGCAAAACTGGAAAACCACAAAACCTCAGTTGGACGCCGATTTCCGGAAAGACCAAGGGCTTTCGTCATTATGATGGAACAGACCGTGGAATGGTGTATCCGGATTACTGCAAAAAGAAGGTGCGCCATGCCATGTTTTTTGATCGGGGACCGGCATAAAGAGATTTCAGTTTCATACTTCAAAGATTTTGCATAAATCCCTGATTTGTTGTATAATCGTTAAGAAATTAGGCTTTTGTAAAAAAAGCTTTGGGAGGTTTGCAAATGATTACATTTATTAACAGCTTTTTATCTTATTTACTTTTGATGGTAATTTTAGTCGCAATCTTTGTTTGTGGTGTTGTGATTGGAAGCGAACTGCGAAAGAATAAGAACAAAAAGGCCGGCGTTGATGTTGCTACAGCAGAAACAAACGACGCGGAATAATCATTTATAAAATATATATTCTCGCATGGGGGTAGTTTGCGCCTTTATGCGAGATTTTTGTGTTTAAATACGTATTGATTTTGATACGGGATTTTTTAAAGTTACACGAACCTTTTTGAAAAATATTAGATGCGAGGAGAACGTACAATGAAACATGGTGTTAATGAACTAAGACGTGCATATTTGGATTTCTTTGAGAGCAAAGATCATTTGAAAATGAAGAGCTTTTCTTTGGTTCCTCATAACGATAATTCTTTACTTTTGATTAATGCGGGAATGGCCCCTTTAAAACCTTATTTTACCGGTCAGGAAGTTCCTCCGAAAAAGAGAGTGACCACTTGCCAGAAATGTATTCGTACCGGTGATATCGATAATGTAGGAAAGACAGCCCGTCATTTGACCTTCTTTGAAATGTTGGGAAACTTCTCTTTCGGTGATTATTTCAAAACAGAAGCTATTCACTGGTCTTGGGAATTCTTGACAGAAGTATTGGAATTGGATCCCAATCGTTTGTATCCTTCCATTTACGGAGAAGACGAAGAAGCGTTTAAGATCTGGCATGAAGAAATCGGAATTGATGCTGACCGTATTACCCGTTTTTATCGTGATCCTGAAACAGGAGAATGTGATAACTTCTGGGAACATGGTGCAGGACCTTGCGGACCTTGTTCAGAAATCTATTATGACAGAGGTGAAAAGTACGGTTGCGGAAAACCGGATTGTAAGGTTGGTTGTGAATGCGACCGTTTCATGGAAGTATGGAACAACGTATTTACCCAGTTTGAAGGAGATGGTCACGGTGGTTATACCGAACTTTCTCAGAAAAACATTGATACCGGTATGGGCTTGGAGCGTTTGGCAGTTGTAATGCAGGACGTAGACAGCGTATTTGATATTGATACCATGAAAGAGATTCGTGACAAGGTTTGCGAACTTTCCGGAAAGACTTACCAGACAGATGCAATGGATGACGTTTCCATTCGTTTGATTACTGACCATATTCGTTCCGCTACATTTATGATTTCTGACGGAATCCGTCCCGGAACAGGAAACAGAGAATATGTACTTCGTCGTATCATTCGTCGTGCGGCTCGTCACGGAAGAATTTTAGGAATCGACGGATTGTTCATGGCTCGTCTTGCAGAAGTAGTCATTAACAATTCCAAGGATGGTTATCCGGAATTGGAAGAAAAGAAAGAGTTTATCTTTAAAACCTTAAACGGAGAAGAAGAGCGCTTTAACCGTACTTTGGATAACGGTTTGAACCGTCTTTCCGAAATGGAAGCAGAGATGGAAAAGAACGGTGAAAAGGTTCTTTCCGGTGAAAATGCATTCATGCTCTACGATACCTTTGGATTCCCTGTGGACTTGACTGCAGAAATCCTTGAGGAAAAAGGCTTCACCTATGATGAAGCAGGATTTGATGCCTGCATGACAAAGCAGAAAGAGACCGCCCGTGGTGCCCGTAAAGAAACTAACTACATGGGTGCAGATGCTACGGTTTATAATGATTTGCCTACAGATTATGTTTCTGAGTTTGATGGTTATGACAAGACCGAATCAGATGAAGTGATTAAAAATATTTGTGTATTCGACGAAAACGGCGGAGAAGTTACCGATGTTTTGGCAGAAGGTGATAAGGGTGCTGTAATCGTTGAAAAGACTGTATTCTATGCAACTATGGGTGGTCAGCAGGGAGACAAGGGTGAAATCCTTGTGGATGGCGGACGCTTTGTGGTTGAAGATACCGTAAAGGTAGTTGGTAACAAGATTGCCCACGTTGGTCATATGGAAAGTGGAATGTTACAGGTTGGAAAGCCTGCTCATCTTGCAGTGGACAAGGCCCTTCGCCAGGCTACTTGCCAGAACCACTCTGCAACCCACCTTTTACAGAAGGCCCTTCGTGAAGTTTTGGGAAATCATGTAGAACAGGCTGGTTCTTATCAGGATCCTATGCGTACCAGATTCGACTTTTCTCATGACAAAGCTATGACAAAAGAAGAAATCGACCGCGTAGAGAAAATGGTGAATGAGCGTATTGCTGCCGGTGTGGATGTGGTAACAGATGTTATGTCCATTGATGAAGCCAGAGAATCCGGTGCGATGGCCCTCTTTGGTGAAAAATACGGTGAAAGTGTTCGTGTTGTTTCCATGGGTGAATTCTCCAAGGAACTTTGTGGTGGTACCCACGTAAAGAACACATCTGATATTGGAAGCTTTAAGATTGTTTCCGAATCCGGTATTGCCGGCGGAACCCGTCGTATTGAAGCAATTACCGGTGCAAATGTAATTGCTTATTATAAGGAAGTAGAAGAGAAGTTAAATGCAGCTGCGCTTCAGGCAAAGACCACACCAAACAATTTGGTGGAAAAAATCGCTGCTATGCAAAAAGAGATGAAAGAACTTTCTTCTGAATTGGAGTCTTTAAAAGCAAAGGCTGCTCACGAAGCATTGGGTGACGCGGCATCTGATATGGAAGAAGTTTCCGGTGTAAACTTGATAACAAAGGCATTGTCCGGCGTTGATATGAACGGACTTCGCGATTTAGGTGATGAGTTAAAGTCTTCCGTTGGAGATTGTGGTGTAATTGTTCTTGCCTCTGACAACGACGGAAAAGTATCTCTTATGGTAATGGCTACGGATGGAGCAATTGCCAAGGGAGCTCATGCAGGAAATCTTATTAAGGAAGTTGCGCCTAAGGTAGGCGGTGGCGGCGGTGGTCGTCCCAACATGGCTCAGGCAGGCGGAAAGAACCCTGCCGGTATCCAGGATGCATTGGCATTTGCAAAGGATGTACTTAGCGGACAACTTTCATAAATAACAGGGGGACGGTCACCGCGTCCCCTTTCTTATGTCTGATAGAACAGGAGTATATATTTTGAGCGAACGACAGGAAAACAAGATGGGCGTAATGCCAGTAGGAAAATTACTTGTAAATATGTCTACGCCTATGATGTTATCCATGCTGACACAGGCATTATATAACATTGTAGATTCTATTTTTGTGGCAATGATTAGCGAAAAAGCATTGACAGCGGTGTCTTTGGCTTTCCCTTTGCAGACGTTAATGATTGCTTTTGCCATTGGTACCGGTGTAGGTGTAAATGCATTGGTGTCTAGACATTTAGGAGCAAGAGAATTTGATAAAGCAAATGAAATCGCAACAACAGGTGTTCGGTTGTCCTTTGTGACCTACGTGGTATTTGCATTGTTTATCACCTTGTGCTGCAGACCGTTTTTTAGATTCCAAACCGCTGATACAGAGATTGTTGAAGCAGGAATCATCTACATGCAGATTGTAGGTATTTTGAGTATTGGTATGTTTTTCCAATCTATGATGGAAAAGCTTTTACAGGCAACAGGAAAAACATCCCTTTCCATGACCACTCAGATTGTTGGTGCGGTGATTAATATGATTATGGATCCGATTTTGATTTTCGGATACTTTGGATTCCCCAAAATGGGAATTGCCGGTGCAGCAACCGCTACCATCTTTGGACAGATTGTTGCGGGGCTTTTGGCTTTATATTTTAATAAAACAAAGAACACGGAAATTCAGATTTCCATGAAAAAATATCCCTTTAAATTGGAAACGGTACAAAAGATTTATGCAATTGGAGTTCCTTCCATTATTATGCAGGCCATTGGTTCTGTAATGACTTTTGGATTTAACAAGATATTAATTGTATTTTCTGCTACTGCTACAGCACTTTTTGGGGTATACTTTAAATTACAGTCTTTTGTTTTGATGCCGGTATTCGGATTAAACAATGGAATGATGCCTATTGTGGCATACAATTATGGTGCAAGAAAACCGGAACGAATTATAAAAACAATGAAGCTTTCCTATGGGGCAGCCTATGTGATTATGTTTGTGGGGGTAGTTGTTTTTTGGGTAATTCCTGATAAGCTACTTATGATGTTTTCAGCATCCGAAGATATGATTGAAATCGGTGTTCCGGCTTTGAGAATTATTAGTTTACACTTTTTGTTGGCACCTTTTTCCATTGTTTCATCTTCTTTTTTTCAGGCGTTGGGACATGGATTTATTTCAATGATAAATTCGATTATTCGACAACTATTGGTACTTTTGCCCGCAGCATTCATCCTTTCCCGTTTGATAGGATTATCTGCAGTATGGTGGTCATTCCCTATTGCGGAGCTGGCAGCTGTGGCAATGGCAGCATTCTTTATGATTCGCGTTTACAATAAAGAAATTAAGCCACTTTTTTAAAGGAGAAGGAAATTATGGCAATGCAACAATGCAGTGCAAATGCGCAAATCCATAGTGCAGGAGAAAGAGTAAAAACCTTGGAGATATTGCTCAAAGGTTCTGTTCGCATGAGCTATCCCGGAAACAAGGAGGAGATTGTCCTTAAAACCGGTAGTGTAATCGGCGTAGCGGAGTCTCCGGATTCCACTTATTTGTACAATTATGAAGCAATCGACGAGGTTACCATTTATTCCTATCCTTTTGAGAATTACTTGGATATTGATAAGGTAATTTCCGTTAACAAAAAAATTGCACCCGTTGTTGCAAGTGCAACTGTTTCTAATGCTTACGGTGTATACAAGTTTTTATGTGCCGTTCAGACAGAAGCGGATCATATGTATCAAAAACTCCAGGATGATTTGAGAAACTATCCTTCTCTTTGTAATTCCATGGGAAAGAATCCTGAGGATTTTTCTGCTATTGAAGAGCTGGATCCGGCATCTGAGGATTTGGGAGTACATCCCTGGCAAATCAGTTTTTTGAAATCCTTTTACAATTATGATGATAAGCTCCAAAAAGATTTGTACGGATTGGGTGTGGAAATGTGTGTAGGTGTTATTTATAATTCTATGCAATTCATCCATGAGATTACAGAAAAGATTTTGGGCTACAAAGAATATATGAAGTTCTTAAAGGAGGAGACCTTTACCTTCCGCAGTGCTTTTAATGATCTTTCCATGAAAAAAAGCGATATGGAAAGAGCCAGCGAGGCTATTTTGGAAGAAGGCAATGTTCCTTTGGTGGAGAATGCCAAAGATACCATTATGGCTTACGCGGGAGTGGACTCCTTTACCAGAGACAAGATGACACAGCTTTTGGACAATTATGCCCGGTTAAAGGACCGTACCTCTACCGACGAAAATGTTCGTAAGCTTCGTCGTGGAATTACGGATCAGTTTTATAAGATTTATACCAAGGCCATTCTTCGTTACTTTATGGAACAGCGTTCCGGTAAAAAAGCACCTTTGGAAGTGGAGCTGTTTTTACGGTTCGGATTTTTGGATGAGCGTGTGGTTTCCGAAGATGATTTTGCAATGCTTTATCGTATCAATCATACCTATATTCCCGATCCCAACGGAAAGATACTTACGGTGCCCGAATGGCTCCGTTTGATTTACGATATGGAAGTAATGCCTTCCAAGAACGAATTTGATTTGGATTATCCGGCTTACTTGAGAGAACAAAAGCAAAGCGGAGAAATCACGGAAGCGCAGGCAGAAGCCATGTTGGATGATGAGGTGGAGAGAGTAACCTTCGAGGTTAAGAACTTGGTGGCACTTGGAAACCGTATGACCTTTGGTCGTATTTCCGTATTCTCGCCTTTGTTTGATTCCGTAAATCAGATGATGCCCTTGGATAAGTGTTTTGCTTCCCAGGAGCGCATCAATGAAGAGTTGAGAAAACTCCGTGAGGTGGATTTCCAGTGCTTCTATCGAGAGTATCAGTTCTCTGATGAAGAGACGGGAGTGCCTACCCTTACCCTTCACAAGGAGTGTTTGCCTTATGTAATTTTAATGCCAAATATTGGAACACGGAGCGTTCTTTGGCAGGAAATCGATGGAAAGAAGCGTTCTACATCTGCCCGTATGTTGATGCCGATTTTCTCTTTGGAAGATTTCTCACTGGCGGTTACCCGTATGTGTGGAGAGTTTCGCTGGGAAATGTGCAAAACGGAGCAGGGGGTTCATTGGAACGATATTTCCGACCCTTCCCTTACCGCAGAGTATTCCGATTTCTTACAGTATTACAGAAAGAATTCCGGCTTAAATTCTGATCAAAAGGAAAAGGTGAAAAAGGCGTTACAAAAGGCAGGAAACAATTATCGAAAAGTATTTGTTGCCGATTACGTCCTTTATGTAATGTACGAGGCCAACGGCAGCTTGCGACTTTCTAAGGTTAGCAGGGATATTTTGTATCGTTACTGCCCGCTGTCTTTTGATGTAGGTGAAAAGCTCATATCAAACGGCCAGTACTCTGAATTGATTCACCGTAGACAAAACCGCGGATTGCAAATGTCAAAGCCCATTGAAAATCTGGTGAAGAAAAGAGAACGGGAGGGCCTTGAGGTTCCTCAGGAATTATATGATGAGGTGACTTATCTAAAACGATAGGAAAAGTTATGATTAGAATTGACAGAGCAAAAGCAAAAGAAGCTTTTGATGCGTATACAAGTGCATATGATTTATCCGACATCAAGATTCGATTAAAGGTGGATCATACCTATCGGGTGGCGGATATTGCAGAACAAATTGCGTCTTCTTTATATGAGGAGGACGCAATCATTGATTTTGCATGGTTCCTAGGCTTACTTCATGACGTGGGAAGATTTGAGCAGGTGCGCAGATACCAGACTTTTAATGACGAAGCATCTGTGGACCACGCGGAGTTTGGAGCGGATTTACTCTTTCAGGAAAATCTTATCCAAAGATTTTTGCCGGAGGATTTTTATCAGAAATCTAATACAAAAGAGGAAAGAAGTCGTTTTCTTACTATGGCGGAAGTGGCTATTCGTGCCCACAATAAGTTAAAGGTACCACAAAATCTGGATGAAGAAACCAGTTGCTTTTGTAATATTTTAAGAGATGCGGACAAGGCGGATATTTTCCGGGTGTTGACGGAAGTCCCCTTTGAAGAGCGAACCACTGGATTTCATGGAATTCCCGGTCAAATCGGAGCAAGAGATGAGGTTATGAAATACGTATACGCCCATGCCTGTGTTCCCAGAATGACCATCCGGACAGAGTTTGAGACATTGATTTCTCATGCATGTATGGGATTTGAACTGGTTTTTGAAAAGAAAAAAGAAATCGTAAAAACCCAGGGATATTTAAAACAGTATTTGGAATGGACGCCAAAGAATGATAAAGAAAAAGAACAGTTGGAATTTCTAAAGCAGGAATTAAAGGACTGTGTATAAAAAGAACCGACAGAAGTTTGGGGAATAACCAAGACCTCTGTCGGTTTTTGTTTTATAAAGTTCCAAAGCCCGGCCAAATCATCATGGTGATGTAACCGACTAAAATAGCGATAATCAATCGAAGGATGGTGAGGGGCAGGGCGCTTTTTAATAGTTTGTCCGGATCCAATCCATATCCTACGGAAATAGCTCGAACACTTACAGGAAGTAAGGATTCGTAATTCATAGCCATAGCTACAGTGAATACGTAAGGGATGGGATTTAGTCCCATTTTTTGCGTTACACCAATGGCAATGGGAAGGGTGACTGCTGCGGATACCGTGGAGTTGGTCATCTCGGAGATCACCGCTGCAAACAAGGCGAAGATGGCAATGGTAGCCAAGCCTTTGTTTAAAGGCAGTGTGGAGATGATACCTGCAATGGCATCATTGGCACCGGAACCGGTAAGAATCTGACCAAGGGCCAAACCGCCGGCGAACAAGAGCAGCATTCCCCACATCACTTCTTTTTGGGCGTTGTCCCAATCCAACAACATTTTTTTATCCATTCCGATAATGAAAAAGTTCAAACATCCCAACAGCAGGAACAATTAAGCCGGAACCAGTCCCGGAAGTAAATCGGCATACAAGGGACGTAGGAAAGAACCTAACATGGCTACAATAAACAGAACCAAACTGATTTTTTCATCCCGTTTCATGGGACCAAGTTCTTTGTAGCAGGTATCAAAGTATTCCTTTGTGCCACTTAAGGAAGTGACCTTCATAGGACGAAGCAACATCACCAATAGAATAATTAATGTAACAATAATCGTGTAGGGAAGCATGCGGGCAATCCAATCGATATACATAAATTCTTTTCCGGTATATTCTTCAATAAAGGAAATTGCCGTAATATTCATGGCTCCTCCTAAGGGAGTGCCGGCGCCGCCAAGCTGGGAACCCCAAGCAATGGCACATAAAATAGGAACGGCAGGTTCGCAATTCTTAATATCCTTGTATCCTGCAGCAGCCAACATGGACACTGCAATGGGAGTGAAAATAGCAACCACTACCACGTTTGGCATCATATTCGATAAGACCGCTGCAGACAAAAGCCATACTGCAATTTGTGATTTCATGGAAGGACCAATCAAAGACAAGGCCTTTAAAGAGATTCGTTTGTCCAAGCCGATTTTCGCCCAAGGTGCGGTTAACAAGCAGGAACCGAAAATCAATACGATACTGGAAGAAGCATATTGAGAAATTACATCCTCCATAGGAACGATATTGAAAAGAGCATTTACAATTCCGGGCAGCAGTGCGGTTACAGTGATGTTTACGGGGCGGGTTACCCACCAGTAAATCATCCACAACGCTACACCGATACCTTTCGCTGCAGTAGCGTCCGTTAAATGAAATTGTGCGCCCAAAAGCCAAGCCAATAGATATAGCAAGGGACCAATCAGTAAGTGAATTCGTCGTTTTGTTGTATTCATGTTTCCCCTCCGAACAAATCGAAAACTAATTAATTAAAAGGTTTAATTAATTGACCTATATCAATGTATCACAGATGGTAAAAATCCACAATCTTTTTTTAAAAGAAATTTAGGGTGGGAGGGAACCCGAAGGGGAGAATGGTGTAATAGACTGCAAATTATAATAATTCTGTGACAATTCAGTTTGCTAAAACGTTATAGATAGACTATAATCGATGATAGAGTATGCTTATATTCTGAGACGGGGAGATAAATATGGAAATGCTACATAAATGTGCACAGAGGGATAATTTCATATTTAGATATATAGTAATAACCGCCAAAAGTCTTTTTGTTTAAAACGTCTTTTGGCTTTTTTCTATTGTTTGGAGGAAGAATAATTGAAGGGAAGAAGGAAGATATCTACCATTCAAAAACGTAATATCATTATTGCAGGTGGTGTTTTTTTAAATGTCGTACTGGCATTTTTGATGAATATCTTTGATGTGCCTTTGTATTTGGATTGCATCGGTACCATGGTCGTAACGGCAATCTGTGGTCTGGTGCCGGGATTGGTAACAGCGGTAGCGACCCACTTGCTTTGCAATATTTTCCATAAATACGCGGTTTATTATCTTTTGGTCAGTTCGTTAATCGCAATCACTACCTATTATTATGTAAGGAAGCGCCATTATGAAAAAAATAAAATCTATTTGATTCTTTATGTTGCGGTAATTACCATTATCAGCGGAGGTTTGGGCGCTCTTATTCAGTGGGGATTTTTGGGAGACTTCCAATTTCAAACTGTAAGAGAAACTGCCGCAGTTTTTTCGGAGTCTACAGGTATTCCATCATTTTTAACCGGAGTTATTGTGAATATTGGCTTGAACTTTGTGGATAAGGGTATTTCCACTATGGCTTTGGGGGCGATTTTATATTTTGTTCCAAAGGATGAACGTATATCCCTGTGGAGTCTTGGATGGCGCCGGACGCCAATTTCTTTGTCCAATCAGGAATCAAGTACTATGGTTTCAAAAAAAGGAAAGCAGTCTATACGTGTTCGTACCATTGCACTGTTAATTGTTGCTGTAGTATCAGTAGTGGTGTGTATGACCTGGATTAGTGAAAAGCAGTACTTTGATTCAGAAAAGAAAGAATATACACAAAGTGCGGTTCACGCTGCGGATTTTGCAGCAAAAATGATGAGTCAGTATGATATGACCTCGTTCCTACAATATGGAACTGAGGCAAAAGACTATGACGAAGCGTTGGAAATGCTTGCGGACATTCGTGAGTCCGTTCCTTGTGTGGAATACTTATACGTAGTAAGAATTGGCTCTGATGCCTGCTATGCCGTTTTGGATGTGGAAACAGAGAATATGGCTGCATATGCAGTTGGGGAGCGAATTGAGTTTGAGGAAGCCTTTATAGGCCATTTAGATGAGCTTCGAAATGGCGAGACCATTGACCCGGTAGAATCCAATGATGTGGATGGTTGGTTGATTACGGCATACTCGCCTATTGCAAATCAAAAGGGAGATTCCTCTTTCTATGTTGGTGCAGATGCTTCTTTGGCAAATCTTACCACTTATATGTTACAGTTTTACCTTCGCGTCATTATGATTTTTTCCGGATTTTTAATTCTGATTATATCTTTTGGCATCACCTTTACGGAAATGTACATGACAGCACCAATCAATGCCTTGGTTTATTGGGCAGGAAGCTTTATGAAAAACAAGGAAGATCAAAATGAGCTGGATGAAAGTGTAAAAAAACTACGAAGCTATGATATTCGTACCAACGATGAAATCGAAGATCTTTACAAAGCCATCTGCGATATGGCGGTAACCACAGTGAATCAGGTGCGGGATATTAACTACTTTGCAAATTCCACAGCTAAAATGCAGAACGGTTTGATTATTACCATGGCAGATATGGTGGAAAATCGAGACTCCGACACCGGTGCCCACATTCAAAAGACAGCTGAATATGTAAAGATTATTTCCGAGAGCCTAAAGAAAAACGGCTATTATTTGGAAAAACTCACACCTAAGTATATGTCGGATGTGGTGATGTCAGCTCCTCTTCATGACGTAGGAAAGATTAATATTTCTGATACGATTCTTAATAAGCCGGGCAAGCTTACAGAAGAGGAATATGAGGTAATGAAGCTTCATACCGTTTACGGAAAAGAGATTATGGAAAAAGCCATAACCACCGTAAAAGGAGAAAACTACTTAAAAGAGGCCAGAAACATGGCGGCTTACCATCATGAAAGATGGGATGGAAAAGGCTATCCGGAGGGACTTCATGGTGAAGTGATTCCTTTGTCTGCTCGTATTATGGCAGTGGCGGACGTATTTGATGCATTGACATCTCCGCGCGTTTATAAACCTGCCTTTCCTCTTGAAAAGGCACTGCAAATATTGGAGGAAGGTTCCGGAACTCAGTTTGATCCGAAGTGTGTAAACGCTTTTATGGATGCACTCCCGGAAGTAAAGCAGGTGCTTAGAAAATATCAGAACATGTAAACCGGAGGGTAGATATGAAATGGTTCGGTAGGAAGAAAAAAATATGCATGGGTATGCTGACGATATGGGTAGCTTCGGCTTCCGTATTGTGTACTTCCTATGCCTATACCGACGAAGGACAAGATAGCGACGTTGTAGAATTAACGACTGGTGGCGGCTATGCGGCGACGGGACAGCTTGAAAATGTTGGTTTTTCTACAAAACTTTACAATGCAGACAATGGCCTTCCTACTTCCGATGCCAACTGCGTATTCGCCTCTCAGGACGGTTATATTTGGATTGGCGGATACAGTGGTATTCTTAGGTATGACGGCAGAACCTTTGAGCGATTAGATGCATCAGAGGGACTGACCAGTGGAAAAGTTATTTTTGAAGATAGTAAGGGTAGAATCTGGGTTGGTACCAATGACAACGGCGTGGTGGTGATTGATGAAGAGTCGGGCCAAACGCATCTTACCTATGAGGAAGGGCTACCTTCTTCCACGATTCGTGATTTTGCAGAAGACGAAAATGGTGTTGTTTATATAGGAACAACTAGCGGAATCTGCTACATGAATGATAGCGGTAAGCTGTTTCTATTAGATGATTCAAGAATCAACCATCAGTATATTATGCATATGAGGTCTGATTCCAATGGTGTGATCTATGTAAACACCAGAGACGGAGATATCTTTTCCGTTGATGAAGGAAAAGTGGTGGATTACTACAATAGTGCCGATTTAGGCATGGGGAATGTTACTACATTATATGCAGATCCCAATGAGGCAGGAAAGCTCTATTTTGGTACCGATTCAGATGTGGTGTACTACGGAACCTTTGGCAGTACCGCTTCACAGATGGAGGCAATTTCTGTTGCTCCCACTGAATCAATCAATTGGATTACAGAAGCGTGCGGACGGATTTGGATGAATTCCGATTCGGTAATTGGATACTTGGATCAAAACAGAAAATTTGTGACCATTGATAATGTGCCTTTAAACAGTTCCATTGAAATGATGACGCCAGATTATCAAGGAAATCTTTGGTATGCATCTGCCCGTCAGGGTGTTATGAAACTGGTTACCAATAACTTCAAAAACATCACCGAAGGCACCGGAATTGAAGACGTGGTAAATGCCACTAGTATTCATGAAAACAACCTTTACATTGGTACAGACAAAGGGTTGTATGTCTTGGATATGGATACCGGGCAACCGGTGGAAAACGAGTTGACCCAAATGATTGGGGAGAATCGAATCCGTTGTCTACTGGAAGATAAAAACAAAAACCTGTGGGTTTGTACCTATACCGGTGATTTTGGATTGATTTGTTATACGAAAAGACATGAAATCCTTTCCTATACAGAGGAAACAGGATTTTTAAGTAATGAATGTCGTTGTATTACAGAAACCTCCGATGGAAGTCTTTTGGTAGGAACAAACGGTGGTCTGGCAATCATTAATAATATGGTTGTGGAAAAGGAATTGACCGGTAAGACAGGTTTGGACAACACGGTTATTCTTACGGTTGAGGAGTTGAGCCAGGGAAAGTACCTGTTAGGTACGGATGGTGATGGCGTTTATATTGTGGATGACAACCGTGTGAAAAAAATGGGAAGAGAAGAAGGCCTGACCAGTGATGTAATTCTTCGTATCAAAAAAGATGAAGAAAGAGACGTGTTTTGGATTATTACCTCCAACTCTCTGCAGTATATGAGAGGGGGAGAGATTTTCAATGTGGAACACTTCCCCTACAACAACAACTTTGACGTTTACTACGATGAAAACGGAAATCTTTGGGTATTGTCCTCTTATGGTATTTACTGTGTAAATGCTGAGGATGTATTGTCCGGAGAGGAGTTTGAATATCGACTGTATAACACCTCCAATGGAATGACAAGTATCCCTACTGGAAATGCTTATAGTTTCTTAGACAAGGATGGAAATCTTTACATTTCCGGTCGAAGTGGAGTGAACCGTGTCAATATCAACCACTATTTCAATGAGGATGCCAGTGTTTTGGTAGATTTGAAATACATCTACTGTGACAATGACTATATTTATCCGGATGAAAATGGGGTATATACCATCCCTGCCGATGCGGGTCGTATTTATTTCTATCCCGCAGTTTTGGATTATTCCATGTCAAATCCAACGGTAAACGTATTTTTTGAAGGCATGGAAGATGATGGTGTTATGGAAAAACAAAGTGAATTAGATGCTTTGGAGTACACCGGATTTCGATATGGTAGCTATAACCTTCACATTCAGGTGTTAAATGAAGCTACGGAGGAAGTTCTTCAGGATGTAAGCTTTACCATTAAAAAGGAACCGAAACTTTTAGAACTTGCAGCTATTCGAATATTGTTGATTGCGTTGGTTGCGTTGGCCACGGGCCTACTTGTATGGCGAATTATGAACGGTACCATCGTCCGCAGACAGTATGACGAGATTCGAGAAGCCAAGGAAGAGGCGGAAAGAGCTAACAGTGCTAAGTCCAGATTCCTTGCAAATATGTCTCATGAAATTCGAACGCCTATTAATACCATTATGGGTATGGACGAGATGATTTTGCGAGAAGACGCTACTGACGTTCCAAAAGGATACTTCCTTTCCATTATTAATTATGCGATGGATATACGAAATGCTACGGAATCCTTGTTGGGATTGATCAATGACGTTTTGGATATTTCTAAAATCGAATCCGGAAAAATGCATTTGGTGGAGCAGGAATATGATATGGAAGATTTGCTCCGTACGATTTGTTCCATGATTCGCGGACGTGCGGACCAAAAAGATTTGATGTTTGAGGTAGATGTAGAAGAAATCCTACCGATTCGTATGTATGGTGACGTTGGAAAGATTAAACAGATCGTCTTAAATCTTTTAACCAACGCTGTAAAGTATACCAAAGAAGGTAGTGTAACCCTTACGGTTTCCGTGGATGAAATTGACGGGGATGAGTATCATCTGCGTTTTTCCGTAAAGGATACGGGAATCGGTGTAAAAGAAGAGGATTTGGACAAACTCTTCAACGCCTATGAACGTTTGGACGAAGAAAAGAATTCCAGCATTCAGGGTACCGGTTTAGGTCTGGATATTTCCCGTCAGTTTGCGGGGCTTCTTTCCGGAAAGCTTTGGTGTGAAAGCGTGTACGGAGAAGGTTCAGAATTTATTCTTACCCTGAACCAAAAAGCGGTAAACAAAAAGCCCATTGGTGAATTCAAGGAAAGAATCGAAGAAGCCATCGGACCTTATGTACCGCAGTTTGTGGCACCGGATGCGGAGATTTTGATTGTGGATGACAATCCTATGAACCTCTCCGTAATCAAATCTTTACTTAAGGCAACCAAGATGTTTATTACCACAGCCTCCAGCGGTGAGGAGTGTTTGGAAAAACTTCGATACGGCAGCTTTAATATCGTCCTGCTGGATCATATGATGCCGGGGATGGATGGTGTAGAGACCTGTCATAGAATTCGAAAAAATTATCCGGATTTACCGGTGTACGCCTTGACTGCAAATGCTACTGCCGGAGAAGATTTTTATATTTCCAACGGGTTTAACGGTTATTTGGCAAAACCGATTGATTCCAGAACATTGGAAAAAACCATTATGCGCCACTTACCGGAAGAAATTATGATGAAGGCTGAGGAAAGCGATGCAGTAGAGGAATTGACGGAAATGCCGGAAAACAT
>JAEEGL010532642.1_pt1 | contig 27503 bp, 22 predicted proteins | sample 9134231 | NCBI WGS metagenome assembly JAEEGL01 (sample SAMN16246548, study PRJNA631951) | gut metagenome | biome: gut microbiome; feature: rumen; material: fiber-attached | host: Bos | place: Iran: Karaj | collected 2018-10
TAGGCCCAGCCTATTATCGTGTTATTCAACAAGTTGCCCATAGAACAGCAATTCAGGTTCTTCCGCATCTGTAAGGATCATATACTTGAAAGGCTCATCAGCTATAAATACCTATACGCATTTTTGATTCGAAGATGCTGCTGAAGAAGTAAAGCGTCTAGATACGGTGATTTGACGAGGTGTGATGCCTTCAAATCCAGTGAATAAGCATGTTTCAGGAAGCCATGGTTAAACTTTAAATTTTTAACCACATTTTTAACCATTTCGATGGCAAAACAGCACCAAAATATGCCATAATATGCCAAGACAGTATATTTTTATGGAGTAAGATAAACCGCATGGTTATGCGGAAAGTGAGGATAATAGAGGAATGATTAATATATTATTTGTCTGCCACGGCAACATTTGTAGATCACCGATTGGGGAGTTCCTGATGAAGGATATTGTCAGTAAACAAGGGCTTTCCGAGGCTTTTCATATTGAGTCGTCAGCGACACATACTGATGAGATATGGAATGGAGTAGGGAGTCCGATATATCCGCCTGCAAGGGCAAAACTTAGAGAGCATGGCATAGGGACAGATGACAATGAGCTCGGAGTAAGTGCGAAGAGGGCACGGCTGACCAGCAGAACGGATTATGATAAGTTTGACTTTATCATTGGTATGGACAGTGCCAACATCAGGAATCTCAAGAGTTTGTTTGGTGGTGATCCTGAGCACAAGGTGTATAAGATGCTGGATTTTGCGGACAATCGCAAGGAATATGGCACCGGACAAAGCGCAGATGTGGCAGATCCGTGGTACACAGGAGATTTTAGTGCTACCTGGAGGGATGTATCGGATGGATGCCACGGACTGTTCAGACAGATTCTGACTGATCCTAAATATGCAAAAGAATTATCGGAAAAGCTTGGGGATTTGGATGATGCTTTCGAGCAGTTCGATGAAAAAGGTCTTTCCTATGACGACTTCCCTCGTGGATGAATTGTATAAAAATGCAAATTATGATATGCTACTGATTATGCTTCGGAAACTAGAAAAAAAGAAGTAATCAGTAGCATTTTATTTTGCACGATTATAGGAAACTGAAGTGGGAGGTTTGAGTTTATGGCGGTGAGAATTCTTACAGATTCTGCAAGTGATATTTCGCAGATAAAGGCAAAAGAATGGGGGATAACTGTAATTCCTTTAAGGGTAAGATTTGGGGATGAGGAGTATTTGGATGGAGTAACACTCTCGTGCAAAGAGTTTTACATGAAGCTTGTTGAGCAGGCGAGCGTGCCCAAGACAAGCCAGATAACACCATTTGAGTATTCAGAGGAGTTTGAAAAGGCAAAAGAAGCAGGGGATGAACTTATCTGTTTTTGCCTTTCTTCCGGTGTATCAGGTGCTTATCAGAGTGCATGCGTTGCGGCTATGGACTACCCAAATGTCTATGTTATCGACACCAAACAGTTCTGCATTTCTCAATACATAATAGTTCAGAGAGCGATAGAGCTAAGGGATAAGGGGTTGCCTGCAAAAGAGATTGTGGATATAGTTTCTGAAGATTTAAAATATGCGCACGTTATCGCTGCTTTTGATACTTTGGAATATCTCAAGCTCGGCGGAAGATTGTCATCTGCTGCAGCATTTGCAGGAAATTTCCTTATGATCAAGCCTGTTCTTACTATTGAACAGGGAATAGTAAAGATACTTGGAAAGGCCAGAGGCTCTAAGAACAAGCACAATATGCTGATGGAATTTATTAGAAATTCAGGTGGTATTGATATGGATAAGCCTACCTGTCTTGGATATACAGGTCTTTCAGATGAGCTTCTCAAGAAATATGTAGAGGACTCCAAGGAACTATATGTAGGTTTTGAGGATAAAATCCAATATGCTGAGGTTGGCGCTACAATCGGAACTTATGCCGGCCCAGGAGCCATAGCTTTTGCATATTTTGAAAAACACGACTAAAAACGTTGGAACACGGATAAAACAATGATAAAAGCAGGGGAGCGATTCATTGAATCGTTCCCCTGTTTTTATCTAATTCTTATGTATTCTAAAATTTTAAGTCAAGAATATGTACCATTTTTGCTTCATTATCCCACTAATCAAAGCTTAAACAGAGTAGACAAGATACCTCTTCCCAAACTTGCGCCAAGATTTCCGCCAAGTGTCTTACCAAATTTTCCGAACTTACCGCCGACCGTTTTACCAACTTCGCGGCCGACTGTTCCGACAACAGAGTTGCCGACAGTCTTGATGGTCTGCTTCTTCTTTCTCTCGGCAGCAGCTTCCTCTTTAGCCTTTGCTTTAGCGGCAGCAGCATCTTCTTTTTCCTTGGCCTTTGCAGCTTCGGCTTCCTCTTTTGCCTTAGCAGCAGCTTCTGCATCAGCAAGGCCCTTTCTCTCAAGGAACTCGAAAGCTGAATCGGGATCGAATGGCTCATAATACTTGCTATAGAGGACGCTTCCCTTGATCTCGTTGTTTCTTGTTGACTCATCTATGCTGCCCATGAGACTCTGAGGTGGAAGAATCTTAACGCGCTGGCATACAGAAGGTGTGCCGTCTTCCATAAGGAAAGAGCATACTGCTTCACCGGTTCCGAGCTCCTGGATGATATCAGCTGTCTTAAATTCAGGATTCTCGCGGAAAGAATCAGCAGCAGCCTTAACAGCCTTGAGGTCTGAAGGAGTATATGCGTGGAGCGCATGCTGGATCTTGTTACCAAGCTGAGCAAGAACTCCGTCAGGAATATCTCTTGGGTTCTGAGTTACAAAGTAGATACCAACGCCCTTTGAACGGATGAGCTTAACAACCTGCTCGATCTTATCCATGAGCATCTTAGGCGCATCGTCGAACAAGAGATGAGCTTCATCAAAGAAGAATACCATCTTAGGCTTGTCGAGGTCGCCAACTTCAGGAAGAGTCTCGAAAAGCTCAGACATCATCCACAGAAGGAAAGTAGCATAGAGCTTACCATTATTGATAAGACTTGTGCTGTCGAGTATGTTGATCATACCCTTGCCGCCTTCACCGGTTGCGAACCAGTCTCTGATGTTGAGGGCAGGCTCGAAGAAGAATTTATCAGCACCGTCAATTTCAAGTGCAACGATAGCTCTTACAATGGCTGCGATTGAAACCTTGCTCATAGTGCCGTATTCGGCAGCAAATTCTTTATTGTTCTCTGAAATATAGTTAAGGATTGCTTTCAGATCTTTTGTGTCGACCAAAAGAAGATCGTTGTCATCTGCAATTTTGAAAGCAATAGAAAGAATATCACTCTGAAGATCATTGAGTCCTAAGATTCTGGCAAGGAGAAGAGGACCCATTTCAGATACTGTTGTGCGGAGCGGAATACCATTTTCACCGAAAACATCCCAGAAAGTAGCAGGATATTTCTGATATTTAAAGCCGGCCTCCTCGAGCCCGAACTTCTTGATGCGCTTCTGCATATCCTCGGAGTCCACACCCTCTTTTACCATTCCTGAAAGGTCACCCTTTACGTCTGCAAGAAATACCGGAACGCCCATATCGCTGAAGGATTCAGCAAGAACCTTAAGTGTGATAGTCTTACCTGTTCCTGTAGCACCGGCTATGAGGCCGTGACGATTTGCCATCTTAGGTAAAAGAAATATGTTTTCCCCATTTTCGTTATTGGCCACCCAAATCTTACTATCTTTATACATACCTTCTCCAATCTGCCGAAGACATCGGCTCCCAACAAAATTCACTATAAATTATAACATAATTACAGCGAAAATATGTATCTGACGCGGTTTTTCAATACAAACAGAACGTCAAAAAACCAAAAGTTTATAAAAATTTCCCATAATTGTTTTCCATAAAAGTTTAAAATAAATATAGTAGGGATATATGTTTTTTATCATTCAAGGAATATAGATGGCCTTAGATATAAATGAACTTAGAAACTACATAAAAAGCATGCAGGGCATGTATGACGTAGTTCGCCTTGTGGAACCCGGTTCCTGCCACGTTATTGACGTAAATGGTGAGAATAAAAAGTCTGATGCGGAAATGTGCTATACCGTCTGGGGAAAATGTGAACGCTGCGCCAACTGCACGAGCTATCAGGCGACGATAAGGAACCGTGTTCAGGAAAAGACTGAGGTGAGAGCGGGCGTCGAATGCCATGTGATATCTATTCCGGCGCCGGTTGTTGAAAATGGCTCCAAGAACAATTCTTATGCTATTGAACTTGTCTCTTTTGGCAAAAAGATTAATAAAGATAAGCAGGAAGAGTTTTACGTATGCGCGGGTAACAACGAAGAAGCGCTTTATGTCAGCATAGTCGGAAATAAAAAGGTAAGTGATGACATTATTTCTCAGGCACTACTTGATGCAGAGATAGGTCTGATCTGTTTTGACAAGGATGGGAACTGCATCTATACCAACAAGAAGGCCTTCAGGATGTTCCATATTCCCAATGAGCTCAACAGAATGCAGGACTTTTTGAACAACTGGATAGTAGAAGAAAAAAATCCGGCTTCCTTAAATATATGGAGCCAGTTCTACTCCTATGAAGGCAACGAGTATCTCTATGAACTTCATCTAATGCCTGCCATTGATGCCTTTAAAAATGAGATCATTGGCTCGTGCATAGCGGTCATGGATATAACAAATGAGGTGCTTAACACTGCCGGAGTAAGATTCAGGGAAACCCATGATGCGCTCACCGGAATCTTTAATGAGGACGGATTTTATAAGAACGCGAGAACTGTGATCAGTGAGAATCCTGATGACAAGTACTACATAATCTGTTCAAATATCAGAAAATTCAAGCTTTTGAATCAGCTCTTTGGAATGGAAAAAGGCGATGAAGTTTTAAGAATGATTGCGCGAGGTCTCGAGAAGTGGTGCCGCCAGGGCGACATTTTTGCAAGAACCCACTCTGACGAGTTTGTCCTTTTGATGAAGAAGGAGTTTTTTGACGAAAAGCGCTTCAAAGATGGAATACATGAGGTGGCTCAGATTCTTGATAACAGCATTTACAGACTTCAGTTCCAACTTGGAATATATGAGATAGATGATAATAATCAGAACATCTATGAGATGCTCGATAAGGCCAGAATGGCGATTGAGACTATTTCAGAGACAAAAGAGCTGTCTATAGCCTTTTTTGACCAGGAGATAATGCGCAATACTCTCAGGGAAAATGAGATTATCAACAGCTTTAACAAGGCTATCAAAAACGGCGAGTTCCATATTTTTTTGCAGCCACAGGTAAATTGCAAAGGAAAGGTCATTGCAGGAGAAGCCCTTGCAAGATGGATACATCCGGAAAAAGGCATTGTTCCTCCCGGGATGTTTATTGGCGTTTTAGAAAACGCAAATCTTATTTATAAGCTAGACCGATATGTGTGGGAACTTGCAGCGAAACAGCTCAGCTTATGGAAGGGGACGGATAAAGAAAAATACAGAATATCCGTTAATATTTCGCCCAAGGACCTTCAGTTTTTGGACATTGAAATCGTATTTAATGAACTTGTTAAAAAATACGATATTGATCCCGGAAAGCTGAATCTTGAAATTACAGAAACTGCAGTGGCCGCCAATGTGGGCAGATGTATTGAGATGATGGAGAGACTGCGCCAAGAAGGATTCCTGGTTGAAATCGATGATTTTGGTTCCGGGTATTCTTCCCTTAATCTGCTTAAAGATTTTAAAGTTGATGTCCTTAAGATCGATATGCACTTTTTGTCTGATACAGGTGACAAGGGCAGAGCGAATGTCATTCTTGAACATATAATAAATATGGCACAGAAACTGGATATGGTAGTTATTGCAGAGGGCGTAGAGACCAAAGATCAGCTTGAGCTTCTTGATGATATGGGCTGTGACTTTTTCCAGGGATATTATTTCTCAAAGCCAATATCAATTGAGGAGTTTGAGGCCTATGGCAAAGACAAATGAACATTCCAAATACATGATATAATAGTCATGGCTTAAACCTAATCCAAACATTAAAGAAAGCCACCCGGCTGGGTGGCTTGAATTTTGGGAGGAGGGGTTGTCTAGTGGGGAACCAGACAACCCGTGTATGAAAAAAAGTATTGTTGGGGGTTCAGAAGGTATGTCCTTCTGATAGATATATAATACCGACAAAGTGTTTCTAAAGTGTGACTGAACTCTAAAAGAAATATAATCTATTATAAAAAAAGACAGGGAGATAAAGAAAAAATGTCAAAAAACAATCGAAAAAAAGAATATACAAATAGCGCAAAGCCAGCAAAAAACAGCCTTTTTGGACAGGCGATGATAACCATAATAATTCTTGGAGTAATAACTTTGTTGTTCATAAATGTGATCTTGCCAAGAATGAAAAATAAGATTAAGGAAGTTGCTGCAGAAAAAACTGTGGACATCATTACTCAGAATGCAGAAAAAATAGCCGGAGAGAATCCTGAGGTTGCACAGTTCCTGGAGTCTATATCAGATGAAGATAAAGAGACAGTTACAGAAATTATCAGTGAGCATATGGATGCTGAAACAGTCACGGAAGTTATGGAATATGTGAAGGATGGAAATAAAGAAGAACTGATCAAGTATGCTCAGGACAATCTTTCTGAGTCAGAAATTTCAGATTTGATGGAGATTTATGGGAGGTACGCCAAATAATTAAATGTATATTTATTAAATAATTATATAACGCAAAAACACTCACGGGGGGACGTGAGTGCCTGCGATTTTCTTATGAGGGGGAGATAGTGATTCAGATTACGAGCGAATCGTAAGCTGTGTTGCATCACTAACATGATATTATCATAATATTAAATTGTGTTCAATTGGTGAAGAAAAAATTTCTTTTTGTGAACATTGTATGTATATTTATTAACATTTTTTTTTCTAAAATAAGTTGTAAAACAATGTTGTCAAAACCCTGAAAGGCCGATGAAATAAAGGTTCATCCGGCCTCTTTTTTTATAGATATTTAATAATATTTTGTAAAAAAGATGCTACGATGTGCTTAGGAAAGTCACGACATGGAGGTAGCTATATGAGTAGTATATCAGCTGTAGGTGGTTATTCCGCTTATTCCGCATATTCGACAATTACCAGAGGTGGATCAATAGGCAAGGCAGCAGAGGATGCAGCCGGACTTGCTATTCAGGAAAAGACAAAGTCCCAGGTTGGAGCTCTTGATGCCGGAAGTGAGAATCTTAAATCCGCAAAATCAGCTCTTAATATAGAAGATGGAGCAATGGGCGGGATTCAGGATTATCTTCAGTCCATAAGAGAACTGTCAGTCAAGGCTAAGAACGGTACCCTAAATGACAGCGACAGACAGTCTATCCAGGATCAGATTGAGCAGTACAAGCAGGGAATCAATGATATCGCAGGTAACACTACATATAATGAAAAGAGTCTTCTTGATAATGAAGGACTTTTGGAAGTAACCAGCGATGGAAGCGGCTCTGCTGAGTCAGTTACAACTTATGATTCAGCTACAAAGGCTCTTGGAATTGACGATTATGATGTAACAAAAGATTTTGATCTCGGAGCTATTGATAAGGCTCTTGAAAAGGTACAGACACAGAGATCAAATGCAGGTTCAGAGACAAACGCTGTAGATTACGCACTTTCCTATAATTCACATGCAGCCCTTGAGCTCAACGGCTATCAGATGGATAAGGAAGAAGACAACGCAATGTCTGCACTTCAGGAAGTAAAGAGTAAACAGGCACTCGATGCTTACCAGAGTATGCTCCAGAAGCAGCAGATGGAAGACAAGGAACAGAAGACATTATCAATGTTCATGTGATTAGAGTACTTGCATAAGTACATGCTTAATTAATATATTATTTGCTAAAGGCAGTGGCACTTTCCAAATGATTGTGCCGCTGTTTTTCTTTTGCGTAAAAAGGGCTGAGTAGTTAATTTGAAAAAAATGTGGCATAATAATTCGTGGAAAAATTAGCGGAGAAAAATAATGAACAAATATAAATTATATGGCTTGATAATTGAAACTGAAGAAGAGTTTTTTCAACTTGAGAAGGCGAAAGATAGCGAACCTGCAGATGTTCTTATAAGGCAGGAGCATATTTCGAATACAGTCCTTAAGTATCTTGAGGAGCATGGAGCCTTGGAATGCAGATATGACATAGGCTTTGAGTATTCATGTTTCTTTAATATAGGTGGGTACTACATCATCCGTGATGGAAAAGAGATTATCTTTGAAAGAAACGAAGGCGTTGATAAAACAGTCTTCAGCAGCTGGATCCTTGGATTTTGCACAGCGATGCTTCTTTTGCAGAGGAGAATGCTAGCAATCCACTGCAGCGCTGTAACGGATGGGAAAAGAGCTTTCCTTATCTCGGGAGAGCCCGGAGCCGGCAAGTCTACACTTACCAGACGCTTTTTAGAAAAAGGCTATAAGCTCATGGCTGATGATGTCGCAGCGGTTAAACTCGTCCAGGATAAAGCGTATGTTTACCCTGCTTTTCCTTATCAGAAGCTCTGCAGAAATGAAGTTGTCAGCAGAAATTTGGACATGAGTGAACTTATCTATATTAATGAGGAGAAAGATAAATTCCTTGTTCCTGTAAAAGATGATTTCGTATCCGAGCCTATGGTGCTTGATTCCATGATTTTCCTCGTTGCAGGAGATGTGAAAGAAGTTCATTTCGAGCAGCTAAGAGGCATGAATCAGCTCTTTTCAATTAAGAGCAATCTCTTTTTACATAAGCTCCCCGGAGATTGGGAAAAAGAAAAAGAGCTTATCCAGGAATGCCTTGATATTGCGTCAAAATGCAGCGTTTATCTTGCGGTAAGGCCAAGAGAAGGAGATTCTACCTATAAGATAATGGATGAATTTTTGAAAGCATTTAATAAATGATGAATTTATTTTTTTTGCTAGACAGTGTGATTTGATAATCGTATAATACGATTTGTTTTGTAGAATGTTCAGGAGGAGATTATGGAAAACGAAAAATTAAAACCAATGTTGTTTACTGCACTCAAAGGCTATAACGGCAAGCAGTTTGCACAGGATGTGGTAGCAGGTATCATCGTTGCGATCATCGCACTGCCTCTTTCTATCGCACTTGCTCTTGCATCCGGTGTTGGTCCTGAAGAAGGTCTTTATACTGCAATCGTTGCCGGATTTATCATTTCATTCCTTGGAGGAAGCAGAGTTCAGATTGCCGGACCTACAGCAGCTTTTGCTACTATCGTGGCAGGAATTGTAGCAAATAAGGGTATGGAAGGTCTCGCAATGGCTACCATCTTTGCAGGTGTCCTACTTATTCTTATGGGTGTCTTCAAGCTTGGTTCCCTCATTAAGTTTATTCCTTACACAATTACAACCGGATTTACAGCAGGTATCGCTATCACAATTGCAATCGGTCAGATAAAGGATTTTCTTGGACTTACATATCCTGCAGGAACTTCAACAGTTGAGACCGTTGAAAAGGTTGAGGCAATCGGCAAGAATATCGGTACATTCAACTATCAGGCACTTATCGTAGGACTTGTTTGTCTTGCAATTCAGATTGTTTGGCCTAAGGTAAGCAAGAAGATTCCGGGATCTCTTATCGCAGTTATAGTCGGAATCTGCATGGTTAAATTCCTTGGACTTAACGTAAATACAATTGGCGACCTCTATGAGATAAAGGGAGCGCTTCCAACACTTAAGGTTCCCAGCTTTAGCCTTAGAACTCTCAGAGATGTAGCAGGAGATGGCTTTACAATCGCAATCCTTGCTGCAATTGAATCTCTTTTGTCATGTGTTGTTGCAGACAGCATGATCGATTCAAAGCACAGATCAAACATGGAGCTTGTTGCTCAGGGCGCCGGTAACATCGGTTCAGCTCTTTTTGGTGGTATTCCTGCTACAGGCGCTATCGCAAGAACAGCAGCTAACATCAAGAACGGCGGAAGAACTCCTATTGCCGGAATGATCCACTCTGTATGCCTTGTGCTTGTACTTCTTGTACTTATGCCTTATGCGGCACTTATCCCAATGCCAACCATTGCAGCAATCCTGTTCATGGTTGCCTACAACATGTGCCAGTACAAGACTTTTATGCATCTTCTTAAGACAGCACCTAAGAGCGATATCATCGTTCTTGTTACAACTTTCGTTCTTACAATCGTATTTGACCTTGTAGTTGCTATCGAGGTTGGTATGGTTGCAGCCTGCGTATTGTTCATGAAGAGAATGAGCGAGGAGTCAAGAATCCGCGGCTGGAAATACTATGATCCTGAGGATGACCCTGACGGCCCCGGACTTAAGGATATTCCTAAGCACGTTAGAGTATATGAAATCAGCGGACCTATGTTTTTTGGTGACGCTGAGCAGATCGCAGAGATCAGCTTTAAGGATTTCACAAGAGCACTTGTTATCCGTATGCGTGGTGTTCCTGCTATCGATGCAACAGCTATGCATTCACTTGAGCAGCTCTACGACAGATGCAAGAAGAATAACGTTCAGCTTGTTTTCTCACATGTTAATGAGCAGCCTATGAATACAATGGAAAAAGATGGATTTGTAGACCTTGTTGGTCGTGAGAACTTCCAGCCTCATATCAATGATGCGCTGAAGAGAGCAGCAGAAATCTGAAGATAAAACAAAAGTCCCTTAAGATGGCTTCCCAAAGCCTCTTGAGGGATTTTTTTACGCCCAGGTCTACCCTAAAAGTTTAGTTTATATCTTGCGATAAGGTTTCTTTAATTTTCCTATAAGAATAGCTGTGCTAATATCATACTATCAGGTAGGACAAAACATTAAAAACATTAAAAAAAATAAATACGGAGGATTTAGTTATGGCAGACATCAAAGAAAGCGCATTGGAACTTATTGGGGGAACACCACTTCTTAAACTTAACGGCTACAGCAAGAAAGCAGGCGTAACAAATGCAACACTTCTTGCAAAGCTTGAGTATTTGAATCCAGCAGGATCAGTTAAGGACAGAGTTGCACTTAATATGATCGAGGATGCTGAAAAGAGCGGAAAGCTTAAGCCAGGCGCTACAATCATCGAGCCTACAAGCGGAAACACAGGAATCGGACTTGCAGCAGTTGCAGCAGCTAAGGGATACAGAGCAATCCTTACTCTTCCCGACACAATGAGCGTAGAGAGAAGAAATCTTTTAAAGGCTTATGGCGCAGAGATAGTTCTTACAGAGGGCGCTAAGGGAATGAAGGGCGCAATCGCTAAGGCTGAAGAACTTGAAAAAGAGATTGATGGAGCAGTCATCCTTGGTCAGTTCGTAAATCCTGCAAACCCTGCAATCCACAAAGCTACAACAGGTCCTGAGATCTGGAAGCAGACAGATGGCAAAGTTGATATATTTGTAGCAGGCGTTGGTACAGGCGGAACAATCACAGGCGTTGGCGAGTATCTCAAGGAGCAGAATCCTGATGTTAAGATCATCGCTGTAGAGCCTGCAAGCAGCCCTGTTCTTTCACAGGGAACAGCCGGACCTCACAAGATTCAGGGTATCGGTGCTGGATTTGTTCCTGATACACTTAATACAAAGGTTTATGATGAGGTAATCGCAATCGAGAACGATGATGCATTTGCAGAGGGCAAGAGATTTGCAGTATCAGAGGGAATTCTCGTTGGTATCTCATCAGGCGCAGCACTTAAGGCCGCAGCTTTGGTTGCTGAGAGAGAAGAGAACAAGGGCAAGACAATAGTAGTTCTTCTTCCTGACTCAGGTGATAGATATCTCTCAACACCTCTTTTTGCAGAGTAAAAATATGGTATAGTAATGGTAGGGAAAAAAGTTTTTTGGGAGAATGCCATGACTATACTACAGCTTAAATATGTAATTGCCATCGATGAAGAGTGCTCCATGAGAAAAGCTGCAGACAGGCTCTATGTTTCACAGCCGGGACTTTCAAGCGCCGTAAGGGATCTGGAGAACGAGCTTGGAATACAGATTTTCGAAAGAGTGCACAACGGAGTAGTGACAACTGCAGCCGGAAGCTCTTTTATCGCCTATGCAAGGACTGCGGTTGAGCAGTTTGAAAAGGTCGAGGAGAAGTATTTAAACTCCAAGAGCGAGAAGGCTACATTTGCAGTATCCATGCAGCATTACACAATTGCAGTAAATGCTTTTATCGACACCGTCAAGGAATATGACCTTGATGAGTATCAGTTTTCTATCAGAGAAACTCAGACCAGTGAAGTAATCGAGGACTTAAAGACTTTAAAGAGTGAAGTGGGAGTTATCGCGCTCAGCGACTTTAACAAGAACACTTTCAAAAAAGTTTTTGCCGATGCTTCACTGGAATTTCATGAGTTATTTACCAGAAATACCTATGTTTATCTACGAAAGGACCATCCGCTTGCAGGCCGCGACGAATTATCGCTCGAGGAGCTGCAGGATTATCCATGTATGGTCTTTGATCAGGGCGACAACACTTCTTTTTACTATAGAGAAGAGGCGCTTGCTACCTATGATTACAAAAAGATAATATCCACCAACGAAAGAGCTACCTCAATCGAGCTCATGCTCGGCCTCAACGGCTATGCTGTCGGTGCAGCTATGCTCGGAGACAGCCTTAACGACTCGGATCTTACAGCTATCAAGCTAAAAGAGGAAGAGACACTTACCTTTGGCTATATCATCAGAAAGGGTGCGCAGCTCAGCGACATGGCCAATACCTTCATCAGTAAACTCAAGGGAGAATAATGATACAAGAGTTGCGCAGAATGCGCAAATAGGGTTATCATATTAATGTATATATTTAATCACTTATTTGTGAGCTGCATATGATGGAGGGAAAAATGGGAGCTGAAGAGAGAAGAAGAGGAAAAAGACTTGAACTTACCGGAGAAATAGCATTAAAAGAGCTTGGTTCGACCGGTGGAGAGACCGTTGAGATCACAATTACAGATGCTTCTACGGTTGGTATGGGCTTTAGTACTCAAAAACAGCTCACTGTAGGAGATAACTATGAGGCCAGCCTTGTTCTTTGGAATAAGGACAAGATCGAAGTTTTTGTTCAGATTGTAAGAGCTGAGAAAATAGGTGACCTCTATCACTACGGCGGTGTATTCATCGGAATGCCTGAGGATGTGAAGATGAGAATTCAGGTATATGAGACTGTCGAAGATGAGATAGAAAAAACGCATCACAACGAATAAAAAATAAGGCGATAATGAAGTTTTACATTGAAAACTTTATTATCGCCTTTTAGTTTGCTATTTTATGAAGTTTATGCCAATAGGCTTTGAAATCACATAAGATTCTGAAGATCCTTGAAGAAGGTTGGATAGGATATACCAACACAGTCGTCATCGAGGATTCTTGTAGTTCCGTCTGCAACGAGTGAAGCGATTGCAAAACTCATGGCGAGACGATGATCCTTGTGAGAATCTATATCTGCTCCGTGAAGAGGCTTGCCGCCGTGGATGATCATGCCGTCATCTGTCGCTTCAATATCGCAGCCCATTGATCTTAATCCCTCAACAACAGTGTCTATTCTGTTGGATTCTTTGACCTTAAGTTCAGCTGCATCTTTTATTATAGTATCGCAGTTTGCAGTAGCAGCAAGAACTGCAACTACAGGCAGCTCGTCGATCATTGTAGGAATGTCTTTTCCGCCAATCTCAAATCTGTTATTAACATTTCCATGAAGTTCACTGTATTTTACAAGGATATCAGCTCTTGCCTCGGAAGATTCATCGAGGTTTAAAAGAGTTATATCAGCGCCCATCTGTTTAAGAACAGTGATGATACCGGCCCTGGTTCTGTTGACGCCAACGTTCCTGATAAGAAGCTCTGAACCCGGAACGATAAGGGCAGCAGCGATAAAGTAAGCTGCGGAAGAAATGTCGCCGGGAACATTTATCTTGATACCGTTAAGCGGCATGCCGGGCTTTAAAATAGCAACGGCGCTGCCGTCTCTTGAAACCTCATTGTGAATGTCTGCACCAAAGGAAGCAAGCATAATCTCTGTGTGGTTTCTTGAAAGAGCTGGCTCATATACGCAGGTTTCACCGTCAGCGTAGAGGCCGGCAAGGATTATGCTGGACTTTACCTGAGCTGAAGCAATAGGATTACGATATTTGATGCCATGAAGTCTCTGACCACCTTTGATATTAAGCGGAGCACAGCCATTTCCATAAGCGGAAGTGATGTTCGCACCCATCTGAGACAAAGGAGTGATGATTCTCCCCATAGGTCTTTTCTCGATGGACATGTCACCTGTTATGCTGCTGTCAAAGGGCTGAGCGACAAGAATTCCGGACATGAGTCTTGTTGTTGTTCCGCTGTTGCCGGTGTAAAGCATTGCAGAAGGCTTCTTAAGAGCATGGAGGCCTTTGCCGTGGACAGTTATTGTTGGAACGCCATTGGTGGGGCGAATGCTGTGATCAATAAGAATGCCAAGATTTTTGAAGCATTCAATAGTAGAGAGGCAGTCCGCACTCTCAAGGAATCCGGTAATCTCAGTAGTTCCCTGGGCGAGAGCACCGAACATGATACTTCTGTGTGATATGGATTTGTCACCCGGCACGAAAACATCACCTTTAAGCGGGTGTTTAGCTTTTTCTAAGGAAATCATTTATGTAAAGCCTCCAAGTCTGACAAACTGCAAAATAATAGTTTCGGATCATTGCAAATATATTGGCTGCACCATCCATACTCACTGGTTGTGATGCAGGGTGTATCCTTCTGCGGATAAAACAGACAGCGCCTGTTCAAGACCATGCCTGCTATGAAGCTCTATCCTGAGTGTGCCTCGTTCATATTCGCGGTTGTGAACGATGCCGATATTCTTGATGTTGATTGAGTGCTCGGAGAGAAGAACTGCAACAGCAGCAAGTCTTCCTGGCTGGTCATCAATCTCAACGTGAAGCACATAGGTCTTTTGAATAGGTCCACTGGAAGTCTCGATGAATGACTCCCTGTATTCTCTTGCTGATGAGAAGAAATCAAAGAGCTTCTCTGAATCATGCTCATCGATGGCAAGCTTTATATCATATAAAGAATCAATGTACTTTGTTAAAAGCTCAGAGATGTTATCTGAGTTGGTAGTACAGATCTGCTGCCACATAGTGGGAGAGGATGACGAAATTCTCGTGATGTCCTTGAAACCACCTGCAGCTATTGTCTTCATAAGCTCATCCTCTGAGTCGTTCTCTTTTACCAGATTGACAAGAGAAGCTGAGATGACATGCGGCACGTGGCTTATCGCCGCAGTTATGTAGTCGTGCTGCTTGTATGGAACAACAAGAGGAATGGCTCCCATTTTCTGAACAAGATCGTGATAACGGGAAAGCCTGTCCTGATCTGTGTTTTCTGTTTTGGTAAGTATGTAGTATGCATTCTCCAAAAGAGAAGCCTTTGAATTCTTGTAACCGATTCTCTCGGTTCCGGCCATTGGATGACCGCCGATAAACTGTCCTTCAAGGCCAAGCTCCTGAATCTTGGAATGTATGCTGTTTTTCACACTTCCTATATCAGTGAGGATGGTCTTGGGATTAAGATAAGGAGCGAGCTTATCTAAATTTTCATTGTTGAGTTCAACAGGTGCGCATAAAAAAATGAAATCACAGTCTGAAAAACCTTCGCCAATCTCGTAAAGAGGAGTGTCAATAACTCCGTCAGCTTTGGCTGCATCAACTGTCTCTTTGTGCGGTGTATAGGCTACGATTCTGCAGTCAGGCTCAGCCTTTTTAAGGGCCCTTGCCATAGAACCTCCGATAAGTCCAAGGCCTATAAAACCGTATATATTTTCATCCATAAAGGTAAAATCTCCCCTAGAACATTGTTATTTAATTATCACTATAGCACTTCAAAGTATTAAAGTCAACGAAAGTCGAAACCATCGGGAGTGCTTTAATAAAATTATTTCGTTTAAAAAATACATTACAAAATTAATCTAAATTAATATTAATTTTGTTATCTTGCAATAATGCGTCGCAGTGATAAAGTTATAGAAAGCATTAATTTTTATCAAATTTATTGAACTGAACTACACATTCTGACGGGGGCTGCCTGTGGTGTAGTTTGGGAGGAGAGCTATGGGGGCTTATTCTGACGAATACTTTTCTGAATTATTGCGCAGGTACCGGGCGAACTTTGATATCACCGAGAACTATGTTCTTGGGGATAAAGAGTATCCGGCGTATGCTAAATTCTTTTCATTTGGGGAAAAATATGTCTTAAAAAAGGAAGCTCAGCTTTGGGCGATAAAGGCTTATGAGCATGTCCTTTTCATTAAAACAGAATCCATTGATGAGAATACTATAGAAGAAATACGAAAGACGATCATTGAGGAAGTTGAGCCGAAGCTTGTGCGCGGCGGATCAAAATATCCTGAGAAGGACCACATGTGTTCCTATATGTCTTTTGTCATAATTTCTGATACTACACCGTCTAAGGAAGTGCAGAAGCTGATAAAGAAATTCCACTTCGACAAGGGCTATCTCTTTAATTTCCGCGGTCACAGCGAGGCAAAGCTTGGATGCGTATGCCTTGACAGCGAGAAGATTTTTACCAATTATGCGGCAAAAGAGCTGAAAGTGCTCTTTACCAATATATTTAATACCCTTAATAAGGGTAAGGAGGAGAAAGTATCATGAATGCAGCAGTATTACTTATCATCAGTATAGTGGTGCTGGTTGCCGGTTATGTTTTCTACGGCGGCTGGCTCGCTAAGCAGTGGGGAATTGATCCGTCAAGGAAAACCCCTGCCCATGAGCTTGAGGACGGCATGGACTATGTTCCTGCCAAAACACCTGTGGTTATGGGACATCACTTTTCATCAATCGCAGGCGCAGGCCCTATAAACGGACCTATTCAGGCCGCAGTTTTCGGATGGGTTCCGGTTCTTTTGTGGGTTCTCATCGGTGGAATTTTCTTTGGTGGTGTTCACGATTTCGGAGCTCTTTTTGCATCACTTCGCCATAAGGGCCAGTCAATCGGCGAGATCATCAACTCAACTATGGGAAAAACAGCAAAGAGACTTTTCACTACATTCTGTTACCTTACACTGATTCTTGTTGTTGCAGCTTTCAGCTCAATCGTTGCAAGCACATTTGGAACAACAACAGCAGCAGGCAAGGCTGTTGAAGGCGCAACACTTGCAGCTAACGAATCAACAGCTATGATCTCAATTCTTTTCATCGTTCTTGCAGTAGCTTTCGGATTCTTTGTACACCGCAAGAATGCACCTGTTGGAGTTGCATCTGTAGTAGGAGTTCTTGGAATCGTTGCTATCGTTGCGATCGGTCTTAATTTCCATCCAATCGCTCTTACCTATAATACATGGATGTGGGTTGTTGGTGCATACATCCTTGTTGCTTCAGTAACTCCTGTATGGATTCTTCTTCAGCCAAGAGATTACCTCAGCTCATTCCTTCTTTATTTTATGATTGGTGCAGGTATCCTTGCTGTTATCGGAGCAGTAGTAGCAGGACAGGGAAGCTTTGAAGTTCCTGCATTTGGCGATGCTGCCCTCAAGGGAGTTGGCGTATTTACTACAGGAACAGCATTCCCGGCTCTGTTCGTAACAATTGCCTGCGGTGCTATTTCAGGTTTTCACTCACTTGTTTCTTCAGGAACAAGCGCAAAGCAGCTCGATAATGAGAAGAGTGCACAGCCTGTATCTTATGGTTCTATGCTTATCGAGTGCCTCGTAGCAGTAATCTCACTCTGCGCTATCGGATTTGTTTGGTCTGCAGCTTCAGACGGAACATACGCAAGCCCTACACAGGTATTTGCAGGCGGTCTTTCAGCAATGATCGCAACCTTTGCACCAGGAGCACAGAACATCATGTATCAGATGCTGATCCTTGCAGTTTCAGTATTCTGCCTCACATCACTTGATACAGCAACACGTCTTGCAAGATACATGTTCCAGGAGTTCTTCGTAGAAAAAGGTCAGACAGCCAAGGATCTTACAGGATATAAGAAGGTTCTCGCTAACCCTTATGTTTCAACAGCTATCACAGTTGTTCTCGGCGTAAGTCTTGGAATGACAGGTTATACAAAGATTTGGCCTCTCTTCGGTGCAGCAAACCAGCTCCTCGCAGCAATTGGTCTTCTTGCAGTCTGCACATGGCTTGGCGAAGTTGGCAAGAACAACAAGATGTTCTATGTACCAATGGTATTCATGCTCTTCGTAACAATCTGCTCACTTGTTCAGACTATCACAGCAAAGATTTCTGCATTCGCAGCAGGAAATGCTGACTACTGGGCTCTTATTCAGGCAGCTATCGGTGTGCTTCTTGTGGCACTTTCAATACACCTTGCAGTAATCGCAGCAAAGACACTTTTAAATCAGCGCAAAAGAAAATCTGCAGAAGCTGACAAGGTAGCCTAAATCAAGGTCTCTATTTTTTAATACTCTGTTAAAAATAGAAAATCAGAAGTCCCGGGGTGCATCCTCCGGGGCTTCTGTATTTTATGAAACAAAATAAAAGATTTGATGATAAAATTATACTGTGCTTAAATATAAAAGATATTTTTTATAAAATAACTGGAGGAAGACATGAACCAGTCGCAGTATATTCATATAGCATTTGAGCTTTGGAGTGCATTTTTTTGCATAATCGCACTCATTTGCGTACTATCATCAAAGGGCATTGACCGGAGAAAAACAAAATTCATAGGGCTTCAGCTGTTTACAAATGCTTTGTTAAATGTCAGCGATATGCTCGCATATTTGTTCAGGGGTGACACAGGAGAACTGGGATATTACATGGTCAGAATTTCTAATTTCACGGTGTTTTTGTGTGGCCACCTGATGCTTCTGTTTGCAACGAATTATATATGCTTGAGGATGGGAACATCCTTCAGCAAATCCACAAAACCGGTAAGGCGGACAATCTCAGTAATATGTACAGTAGGCATAGTGCTTTTAATACTATCAAGAATATTTGGATTCTATTATGCCTTCGATGACCAAAACAGGTATTATCGTCTTGGAAGCTACTGGATAATGCTTACAATACAAATGGTCGGAATAATAATTCTGACAGCCTATACCATTTTTCGCTGGAGGATTTTCAAACCACTTGAGAAGATTGCGTACCTATCTTATGAAGTACTACCCATTGTAGGATTGGCTCTGCAGAATTTTTTCTATGGTATTTCCCTTTTTACAGTGGCGATTACTTTTTCAGCTCTTCTGATGTTTCTCGTATACGAGAGGGAGTATTCGGTGAGCATGGTGGCAGAAAAAGAGAGAATACATACGGAGCTGTCTCTGGCAACTGCCATTCAGACTTCACTGCTTCCACATGTTTTTCCGCCTTTCCCGAGCAGAAAAGAGTTTGATATCTATGCGACAACTAAGCCTGCAAGAGAAGTAGGTGGAGATTTTTACGACTTCTTTTTTATTGATGAGGATCATTTGTGCATTATCATGGCTGATGTTTCCGGAAAAGGAATTCCGGCAGCTCTTTTCATGATGATATCTAAGACTATCCTTCAGAGCTGCGCTATGCTTGGTAAGTCTGTATCAGAGATCCTGACAAGAACAAATGACGGCCTGACTGCCAACAATCAGACCGGTATGTTCGTGACGGTGTGGATGGGAATTCTTGAGATTTCAACAGGTAAACTTACCTGTGCAAATGCCGGACACGAGTATCCTGTCATTATGAGAGCAGGAGGCAATTTTGAAGTCTTTAAGGATAAGCATGGCTTTGTCATTGGTGGAATGGAAAATATGGTATACAAAGAATATGAGATTCAATTAAATCAGGGAGATAAGTTGTTCTTGTATACAGATGGTGTTCCTGAAGCAATTAACAGATATGAGAAAATGTATGGCTCGGAGAGAATGATTAAGGCGCTTAATAAAGAACCGGGAACAGATGTAAAATCTTTGTGCCAGAATGTTTGTACCGATATACAGGGCTTTGTAAAAGATGCAGAGCAGTTTGACGATCTTACAATGCTTTGCCTTGAATACAGAGGAGCCCAAGCCAATTAAAAAGACATACATTCTTGAACATAAAGTTCAAGAATATATCAACCAAGCCAATTTTAATCGACTTCGTCGATGGGGCTTGGTTGACTCCTGAATCACTTTCTCACGAAACCCGCAGTAAATGCGTGTTTCTGTAATTTCATCTAAGATATCATAATCTTTTTTAACTGGTAAATTGGTTCAATTAAAAAAATCTTGAACATAGAGTGTTACTGTGATATATTAAATAAGCTGTGACGAATTAGTTGCAGCTTATATATTAGCCGGTGTGTCGGAATGGCAGACGATGCAGACTCAAAATCTGTTGTCCGCAAGGGCGTGTGGGTTCAAGTCCCACCACCGGCATTTATAAAACAAGTATTTGGCGATCTTAGCTAAATACTTGTTTTATTTTTGTTGATATCATCCAAAAATAGCATTCTTATTTATTAGATATTATTTCCCAATCTATTTACTATCTAATATAATTGTTCATCACATAAAAATGTCCATTGCCGCATGAGCGTTAAAGCGTCATTTGAATTCCGTAATACTGTAACAACTGTCATATATCTGCTATAATATACTCATAACAAACCGTAGTGGAGTGTGAAAACTGGCACTTAGTTTGAGTAAGTGCATTTGTGGATGATCGTGACCAGGGTGTTCATGGATAAAATTACTTCTTGAGCGAATTTTGTGCTATGGAGCGAAGACCTGCGATGCAGGGCTTCGCGGAATGTCCAGCACAACTGAGCGAAAAATGTAATTTATCCATGCACACCCGTCCTCCCCTCACAACCTTCCTCCCTTCACACCCACCTTGTATGAGGAATTCTGATGAAGCTGGTTTCTGTTGATAAGCTCGAACCCGGGCTGGTGGTATCGGAAAATATTTATACCATAGATGACAGACTTGTGCTTACAAAGGGCACAGTCCTTGATGAGAATGCCATTGCGAAGATCAAGGCTCATTCCCTGTACAACGTTTTTGTTGATGAGCACAAAAAGGAAGTGCCAAAGCAGGAAACAAAGCCTGTTAGCGAGATGTCATACGCAGAAAAACTGCGTACTACTGAGGAATTTATCAGGTTCAGGCAGCATATAGAAGAGCATGCCGAAGTCCTTGAGGAATCCTTCAGGATGATAGCTAATGATTCCGTACCACTTGATGTTGAGAAGTTGACAGAACCTGTTTACCACCTGTTTGTCGAAGCAGGAGGTACAGCAGGTATTTTTGACATGCTTCATAACCTTAGAGACATCAGTGACAATGTTTTCATGCACAGTCTGAACGTCGCTCTTATCAGTAATACGATTGCCTCCTGGCTCAGAATGTCAGAGGAAGAGATACAGGTTGCGACTGCGGGAGGTCTTTTGCATGATATTGGAAAGATGCTGATCTCATCAGAGCTTCTTGAGAAGAAAACCGCGCTCACGGATTTCGAAGAAAAGGTGATGAGAAGCCATGTAACCAAGGGTTACAATCTTGTTAAGGACAAAGATATTGACCAGCGCATTAAAAACTGCATTCTGATGCACCATGAGATGCGCGATGGCTCAGGTTATCCTCTTCATCTTAAAGGGGATAAGATTGACACCATCGTATCGATTGTAACAGTTGCCAATGTCTATGATGACTTAACTTCCAGCAGACCATTCAGGAAATCAATCTGCCCATTTACCGTTATTGAGCTGTTTGAGAAGATTGGTCTTGAAAAGTATGATCCAAATGTCATCATGACCTTCCTTACTAATATTGTTAATACTTTCATCTGTAATCGCGTTATGCTCAGCACCGGGCAGACAGGCGACATAATCTTTATTAATCCTACATATCTTTCAAAGCCTGTAGTTAAGTGCGGCGAAGAGTATATTGATCTTTCTAAAAAGAAAGAACTGTCTATTATTTCAGTTATCTGATAATTGACTACAATTCATCTGTAAAAGTTGTTGAATTGTCTTTTAAATTATGCCCAAATTCCGATAAATCATTTGTTGTGAAAGTGCACAAAATAGGGAAACGAAATTTGTAGAAAGCGTTTCTTGCTTATTTTGGTGCGGCAATGTATTATTTCATTGTGGAAACTTTAAATGTTATTTTGCGTTTCCGAACGCAATCGATATTCAGATAAATTGCCAGTTTTAGACTCTGGCAGAAGGGTATGTGAAGATGACTGAGAAATCAAAAGTTATTTTTGGCAACAGAATTAGCGACAAGGATTACAACAGCGCCGTTAAATCTAAGAAGAACTACATCAAGAAGTATGGTGATGATTCAGCCACCGACTATAAGATAAGAGTTACCGATAATAAGGTGATCGGACCTCTTCTCGGAGTTAAGAATATTGAGGTTACTGCTAAGATTCCTTCATCAGAAGGTGTTATGGATGAGGATAAGGGTATTATCGTAGGTAACATCAGAATGGGATTTGGCCACTACAGAATTTCAATGGCTATGGCATCCTATGCAAGACACCTTGGATATACTCCATACTGGATGGACCTTAACTCATATCCTGAGACAACATGTACTAAGGTAATCAGTGCACAGAACGAGCTTTATTCTCTTGGATCAAGACTTTCCAAGAATCCTATTTTCAATAAGCTTGTTTGGGAGCCTACTAACTATGAAGGTTTCAGAGCTCTTTCATACAATGCCAAGGATCAGAAGAACGCAGAGCTTATGGCTCCTGTTTACAAGAGCGTTCCTAAGAATATCCCTGTTATAGCAACTCATGTATGGCCTGCACAGGCAGCAATTCACGCAGGTATGAAGTATGTAGTAAATGCTATTCCTGATAACTGGCCAATGGCACTTCATTTTTCTGAGGGCAGCGTTCACACAATTCAGTGTAGAAATGCATATATGGGATACCGCATTCTTAACGGAATGAACAAGAAAAAGGTATGTCAGCCAATGCCACAGAAGGATCTTGTTTATACAGGACACTACATCGATTATGAACTTGTCAGCAACATAGATGCAGATTGCAAGGCAAGAATAGATAGAAAGAAAAACGGAAAGCCGATGCGCTTCCTTCTTACAATCGGAGGAGCAGGAGCTCAGAAAGAGATATTTGCTGAGATCATCAAGCACCTTATTCCACAGATCAAGAGTGGTAAGGCAATGCTCTACATAAATGTCGGCGATTACAGAAACGTATGGGATGAACTTATCACAGAGATCCCGGAGATGGCAGCACTTATGACTGAGCACATGGACAACTGGGAAGACACTCTTTCTTTTGCAGAAAAAGCTCTTGACCCTGAGGCAAACATCACAGGAATTCACGGCTTCTTCCACAAGGACATCTTTGAAGCGGTTTATACAACAAACCTTCTTATGAGAAGCGCAGATGTACTTGTTACAAAGCCTAGCGAACTTGCTTTTTATCCTATTCCAAAGCTCTTTATCAAGAGAGTAGGTAAGCACGAGATGTGGGGCGCTATTCATTCAGCAGAGATTGGCGACGGAACACTTGAGTGCAGAGATATACCACACACAGTTCAGATGCTTGATCAGTTCCTTGAGACAAGCCTTTTGGATGAGATGTGTGAGAGCATCGTACTTAACAAGAACATGGGCATTTACGATGGTGCCAAGAAGGTTGTGGAACTTGCTGTAGCACTTAAGGAGGGCAGAGCATAATGTCTGAACAGAAGATGAAATTAACAGGAGCAGCTAAAGCATCTTATGGTCTTGGGGCAGTTGGAAAGGATATGGTTTATATGCTTTCCGCATCTTACATACTTTATTACTTCCAGGATATTCTTGGAGTAAGTGCGGCAGCAATGGGCGTAATCCTTATGGTTGCACGTGTATTTGACGCTTTTAACGATCCTATCATGGGTGCGATTGTTGCTAAGACTAAGACAAGATGGGGCAAATTCAGACCATGGCTTCTTATCGGAACAATTACAAATGCCATTGTTCTCTACCTCATGTTTTCAGCACCGCCAACTCTTTCAGGAAGCGGACTTGTTGCATACGCAGCTGTTACCTACATCGTATGGGGCGTAACTTATACAATGATGGATATTCCATACTGGTCAATGATTCCTGCTTTTACTGAGGGAGGAAAAGAGAGAGAGGGACTCACTACTCTTGCTCGTTCCTGCGCAGGTGTTGGTTCAGCTCTTATCACTATCGTAACTGTAATAAGTGTTTCAGCTCTTGGCCATATGTTTGGCGGAGCGGGAATTTCAGATCGTGAAGTTGAGAGAATCGGTTTCTCATATTTCTCACTTATCGTAGCTATACTTTTCGTTCTTTTTACAGTTATCTGCTGCATAAATGTTAAAGAGAAATCTACAGTAGATATGAAGACTGCATCAATAGGAGAGATGTTCAAGGCTCTTATCCAGAACGATCAGGCTATGGCAGTAGTTGTTGCAATTGTTATCGTTAACTGCTCAATCTACATCACATCAAACCTTGTAATCTATTTCTTTAAATATGATTTCGGTGGAGCTGGCTGGAGAGGAGATTACACATTCTTCTCAACCTTTGGTGGCGGAGTACAGATCCTTGCCATGATGCTTCTTTATCCTTTGCTTAGAAAGTTCTTTACATCAATTAAGATTTACTATATCAGCATGGGAATGGCTATTGCAGGATATATTACACTTCTTATCCTTGCATCAACATCAATGACAAATGTATTCCTGCTCTTTATTCCCGGCTTCTTTATCTTTGCAGCCAACGGAATGCTTGCAGTTATCACAACAGTATTCCTTGCTAACACTGTTGACTACGGCGAACTTAAGAACAAGCGCCGTGATGAGTCTGTTATTTTCTCAATGCAGACCTTCGTAGTTAAGCTTGCTTCAGGTATTTCAGCTCTTATAGCTGCACTTGCTCTTCAGATCCTTGCTCTTTCAAATGATACTGAGGAAGCAGCAACAGCAATTGACTACTCACTTGGAGTTGATGCCGCACAGAAGATGGGTCTTAGAATGACAATGACCATCATTCCTATTATCGGACTTGTGTTTGCGATTTTCTGGTTCAAGAAAAAGTACATTCTCACAGACGAGAAGCTTCAGGAGATCTCTGTAGAGCTCGTTGAGAGAAAGACAAAAGAAATGCAGTAATTAGGGGATATTGCTTATTTAGAGAGGGAAAATTATCTGCGATCTTAGTGAGGGGAAAAGTTAAGATTGTCGGAGGAGTTATATTTCAATGAAACAGTTAAAACCAATAACCAACAAACTTTTATGGATATTTGCGCTTGGTCAGTTTGGATGGAGCTTATTATCAGGCGTTGTATCTAACTGGATGGTGTACTACTACACCGGAAGCCCTGATGCACAGAATCCTAACACCGGACTTTTTGCATCCGGTATTACTCAGGAGCCAATCCTGTTTAAGCTTACACTTTTTGGACTTGTTCTTGCAGCAGGAAGAATCTTCGATGCCATCACTGATCCGCTTATCGCAGGCTGGTCAGACAGAAGTAATTACAAGGGCGGCAGAAGAATTCCTTTCATGCGCGCAATGGCAGTACCATTTGCTCTTTGCACAATTGGACTTTTCACAATACCTCAGACTGCAAGTATTTCAGTCAACGACGTGACTTTGTTCATACTTTTGATGGTATTCTATCTCTTTATGACAATGTTCTGCACACCTTATAATGCACTTATTGCAGAACTTGGAGATACACAGCAGCACAGGATCAATGTATCAACATTCATTTCATTTACATTCATCCTTGGACAGAGTATTTCATTCCTTCTTCCTAACGTTGCAGGCGCTCTTGAGCCTTCAGCAGGACAGGCAGGATCCATCAGACTTGCAGTTGCTATCATGGCTGCAATTGCATGTATTGCAATGCTTATCCCTGCATTCTACATCAAGGAGAGGGATTACATTGAGAGTAAGCCAAGTGACACAAAGCCATTTAAGTCACTTATCCAGACTTTTTCAAATGGACAGTTCAGACGCTTCGTATACAGCGATGTTATTTATTTCTTTGCACTTACTCTTTTCCAGACAGGTCTTGCATTTTATGAGACCAAGCTCATGGAAATACCGGATACAATGACATTTACACTTACAGCTACAATGACAGGTATTAGTGTATGTCTTTATCCTCTTATCAATATTCTTGCTAAGAAGATTGGTAAAAAGAGCCTTATCATCATCGGTTTCTTTACTTATTGCATTGTTTTTGCAATCACTTCCTTCTGCGGAGTCGGAGTACACTGGGGCTTCATAATCGCTGTTACAGCAGCAGTTCCTATGGCAATCCTCGGCATCCTTCCTCAGGCATGCGTAGCCGATGTTGCTGAGCTTACAAGACTTGAGACAGGTGAGGACAGAAGCGGTATGTTCTTCGCAGCTCGTACTTTCGCCTTCAAGATGGGACAGGCTATTGCTCTTGTAACATTCACATCACTCACAGTAGCTCAGACAAAGCAGAGCTACAGAACAACAGCAGTTGTTGCATTTGTTACCTGCTTTATAGGTGCAGTCATCTTCTTTACTTACAATGAAAAGAAGATTCTTGGACGAATTGACGAACTTAAGAAACAGGAAAAATAATACAAATTTGCTTTTATCAAATGTATTGGAATATAGGGGTTGAAAAGGGATACCAAAGCGGTATCTCTTTTCTTTTTTCACGAATTATTGTATTCTATATGTTGTAGAAGTCTGTGTTGGATTAACTTTTTTGCATACAAGATATGGGGAAAACGATTTGTTTTGTTTGAACCGTTTGGCTGAGGAATGCGATGAACTGTAAAGAGATTGACAGGCTGATTCCGCTGTTTTTGACGGATGACCTTAATAATCAGGAACTTACTGACTTTTTAGACCACATAGATACCTGCCCGGAATGCAAGGAAGAACTGACTATTCAGTTCCTTGTCAGAGAGGGTATGCAAAGGCTTGAGGATGGCGATACCTTCAACCTGCGAAACGAACTTGATAGCATTATCGGTAGTGCTAAAAAGAGACTTCGCTTCAGAAGATATCTCACCTTCACAAGCTATATGCTGCAATTATTCGTTGCGGCCCTTGCCATTTTTACGGTTGTGCTGGCATTGTCGCTTTGAAGGAAGAACGGCGTACTGTGGGGGATGCATGGGGATTCGCACGCGGCTTGATTACACAAAGTCTTCATGGACGCTTCCGCTTCATGAAATTCGTAACGGATACTAAGGCAGTAAAAAACACTGCCTAAGTACCGACGAATTTCAAGACCATTCAGGACTTTTGTGTAAAACGCCGCGTCTTGCGAATCCCTCATGCATCCATCCCACCCGCCTGTGTTTCGATTTCCTGAAAATGCGACAATTGGTACCAGTGGGGATGGTACTCCTCTTGTGGAGAAGTATAGTTGATTGTAGGAAGTAAATTTTTAACGTCTTTTCTACATCGGGTATATAGAAATTGTAAAAAAGATTGATTTTATATACGATTTTTGCCCTGAATTTGTTATTGTGAGCTGCTTAATTCTTATTTTGCTGATAAAAGGTATGTATTATTGGACTAAATTGCAGAAATGCGCACTACGCTGCGCATTTCGTGAAACCATGATACGAGTGCAAATAGGCCCTGCGACGTAGTCGCACTGGAATGGCCTATTTGTCATATGTTCTTGGGCA
>JAEEGL017279221.1_pt1 | contig 27502 bp, 20 predicted proteins | sample 9134231 | NCBI WGS metagenome assembly JAEEGL01 (sample SAMN16246548, study PRJNA631951) | gut metagenome | biome: gut microbiome; feature: rumen; material: fiber-attached | host: Bos | place: Iran: Karaj | collected 2018-10
ACGGCTTGGGTGTCCGGCAGGAACTCCCATTCAGCAAAAAGTAATATTTGGAGACCGGAGAAACGAGGCACAGGAAGATAATTATCAGGAACTTAAGCTGATGATCCATCGTCGCATTGTGGACGAGATGACTCCCAAGGAACAGCAATTCCTGGCCAATAATAAAAACTCAAGAGCTGAGATGGAAGAACTGATTTCTTCCTATTGTCAGCGCGTGATAGATGAAAACCCCCAGCCGGTGCCCCGTGGAGAGAGGGCCCGGATTGTTTCGGATATCTGTGATGAGATTCTGGGGCTTGGTCCGATTGAACCGCTGTTAAAAGACGAAACAATAACTGAAGTCATGATTAACGGGCCGCAAAAGATTTTTGTGGAACGTAAAGGCAAGATTCAGCTCACAAATGTCCAGTTTCATGACGATGCTCACCTGATGACCATCATTGAGCGTATTGTTTCCCCGCTGGGACGGCGCATTGATGAGTCTTCCCCGCTGGTGGATGCCCGTCTGGCTGACGGTTCCCGTGTAAATGCCATTGTGCCGCCGCTGTCCCTGATAGGGCCTTGCGTAACGATCCGTAAATTTACAAAAGATCCTTATTCTGTGGATGATCTGGTAGGTTTTGGCACGTTAAGCGAGGAGATGGCGGAATTTCTCAAAGCCTGTGTAAAGGCGCGCCTGAATATTATGGTATCCGGAGGTACCGGTTCCGGTAAAACAACCACACTGAATGTGCTTTCTTCGTTCATTCCCAATAATGAGCGTATCGTAACCATTGAAGATGCGGCAGAATTACGTCTGCAGCAGGAACATGTGGTAACATTGGAAGCCCGGCCTGCCAACCTGGAAGGCAAAGGGGCCATAACGATCCGCGATCTGGTACGGAACTCGTTGCGTATGCGTCCGGACCGGATCATTGTAGGCGAAGTCCGTTCCGGCGAAGCGCTGGATATGCTGCAGGCCATGAATACCGGCCACGACGGTTCCCTGACCACAGGCCATGCCAACAGCCCCCGGGATATTTTAAGCCGTCTGGAAACCATGGTGCTGATGGCAGGCATGGATTTACCGGTACGGGCCATCCGTGAACAGATTGCGTCTGCAATCGATCTGATTATCCAGCAGACCCGTATCCAGGACGGCACCCGTAAGATTACCTATGTCACAGAAGTGCAGAAAATGGAAGGCGATACAATCGTTCTTCAGGACTTGTTCCGTTATGTGCAGACCAGTGTTGATGAAAACGGAAAGTCAGTCGGCTATTACGAATCGACCGGTCTCCAGCCGTTGTTCCTGCAGAAGTTTAAAATGAATAATGTTGAATTACCAAAAAGCTTTACGAACCAAACCCCCGGTAAATTCGAATAGGAGTGGATAGAATGGTTCTGGTCGTTTCTTTGCTGGCTGCGGTTTTGATTGTAGCGGTCCTGTTTTTTGTAATGTACTCCAGACTAGCATCCGGCAATCAGGTACATCAGCGATTAAAAGACTTACAGGGCGGAGTTAAATCCCATACGGAAGAAATGGAGCGTATGCCGTTTATGGAGCGTACGGTCAAACCGTTTCTGCGGGATGTGGGAGGATTCTTAGGGCGTTTTGCGCCCTCAAGTATCCATGATTCTGTCGAACGTAAAATCGTGCTCGCGGGAAAACAGAATGTGTGGAGCGCCAACAGTTTTATTGTTCTGTGGATGCTCAGCATGGTTGTATTCTTTTTCCTGGCGCATATGATGGTTGCCAAGAATCCGAACATGCCCTATATGCAAAGGGTTGTGTTTTACTGGATGTTTGTGGCTATCGGCGCATTTTTTCCTTTTATCATATTGAATTCCATTATCCGCAAACGGCAGAAAAGTATTTCCAAACAGTTGCCGGAAGTGCTGGATCTGTTAAGCGTCAGCGTACAGGCAGGTTTGTCGTTTGACGGTTCGGTTCGCAGGATTACCGAACGTATGACAGGGCCGTTGATTGATGAATTTAAGCGTGTGCACCAGGAAGTACAGATGGGTTCGCCCCGCGCCCGTGCGCTGCAGGCCATGGCGCGGCGTTGTGATGTGGATGACGTCTACCTGTTTATTACGGCAGTGGTTCAGGCGGAACGGCTGGGCACCAGTATGGGCAAGACGCTGACCAATCAGGCGGATAATATGCGGGAACGCAGAAAACAGAGAGCGAAGGCAGAAGCGTTAAAAGCACCGGTAAAGATTGTATTTCCGCTGGTACTGTTCATTTTCCCGGCTATCTTTGTAATAGCCCTGTTACCGCCTATCCTGATGGCATTGCGCAGTGCGGGAAGATAAGGTATAATAGAAAAATGAAAATCCAAAAAATGTATATGCAGGGAGCACCGCAGGGTGCTCCTTTTTTAAAAGTGATGATAGCAGACAACTTTTTGCTGCGGTTGCGGGGACTGATGGGGCGTAAAATGCTTCCTGACAGAAGCGGCCTGCTGTTGACCCCATGTGACAGTGTGCATATGTGTTTTATGCGTTTTGCCATTGACGTGGTGTATCTGGATAAAAACTTAACTGTTTTAAAAATTGTAAGAAAGCTCAGGCCCTGGATCGGACTGAGTATGCGCCGGGGAGCCTGGGGCGTGCTGGAACTGAACGCGGGGGAAGCAGAGCGGATGGGACTGGAGATAGGCGACCGGTTCATAACAGGATAGTGGTTTTTTGATTATTGAAAATGAATAGATTTAAGACAAAATGACAGCAGAAGACTGGAGAGCAGAATGAAAGTAGTACTATTAGCCGGCGGCTTCGGCACCCGGATATCGGAACAGTCGCAGTTTAAGCCGAAACCCATGCTGGAAATCGGAGGCAAGCCGATTCTCTGGCATATTATGAAGGAGTATTCATACTACGGTTTCAATGAATTCATCATATGTGCAGGCTACAAGCAGCACATGATCAAAGAGTGGTTTGCGGACTATTTTTTGCATAACAGTGATATCACCTTTGATTTTACCAAGGGCAGGAATGATATGACAATCCATGACCAACACTGTGAACCGTGGAAGGTAACTGTAGTAGATACTGGGCTGCATACCATGACCGGCGGGCGCATTAAACGGATTCAGAAATATATTGGCAATGAAACGTTTATGATGACCTACGGTGACGGGGTCTGCGATGTTAACATCCAAAAGCTGTTGGAGTTCCATCAGTCTCATGGCAAGATTGCGACACTGACCGCTGTAAAAATGGAGCAACAAAAGGGTGTATTAGAAATAGACGGGTTTAATGCCGTAAGATCGTTCCGTGAAAAAAACACAGAAGATTCTTCCCCTGTAAACGCGGGGTACATGGTGTTCAATCCGGAGATTTTTAATTACCTTGATAATGATGAAACCGTGTTGGAACGGAAACCGATGGAACGGTTAGCAGAAGAAGGCCAGTTGATGTCTTATCTCTACAAAGGTTTCTGGCAATGTATGGATACGCAGCGGGAAAAAGATATTTTGGAAAAATTATTGAGTACAGGCAAAGCTCCCTGGGTAAAATGGGAAATGTAAATTGCGGTTATTGTAAAACGTGCAGATATGTTTGAACTTGACTTTCTGAAAAGTAATTTTTATAAAAACAAAAAAGTTTTGATAACCGGTCACACTGGCTTTAAAGGTTCATGGTTATGCCGAATATTGCTGAATCTTGGCGCAAATGTGACCGGTTATAGCCTGCAGCCGCTCACACAGCCGGATTTATTTTCGCTTTCGGATATTGAAAAGAAAATACATAGTGTGACGGGTGACATTCGTGAGGTGAAGCATTTGCAGTGCGTTTTTACTGAGACGCAACCTGAAATAGTGTTTCATCTGGCAGCGCAGCCCATTGTCAGAGATAGCTACAATAATCCTCGCTATACCTATGAAACCAATGTGATGGGCACGGTGAATGTGCTGGAGTGTGTGCGGCAAAGTACAAGCGTGAAAAGCTTTCTGAATGTAACCACGGACAAAGTTTACCTGAACAGCGAAAGGGCAGAGGGATACAAGGAAGATGAGCCGTTAGACGGTTTTGATCCATATTCTAACTCTAAATCCTGTTCGGAACTGGTAACGCACTGCTATAAGAAAAGCTTTTTTGCAGATGGTAAGACTGCTATTTCTACAGCCCGGGCCGGAAATGTAATCGGCGGCGGAGATTTTGCACCGGATCGTATTGTTCCGGACTGCGTACGAGCTATGCAGGCAGGTGAAACAATTATAGTACGAAATCCTCATTCCATTCGCCCTTATCAGCACGTTTTGGAGGCGCTGGCAGCGTATCTGATGATCGCAGAAAAACAATATGAAAATAGTTGTTATGCAGGATATTACAACGTAGGTCCTGACGATTGCGACTGTATTACAACCGGTGAACTGGCGGACTTATTTTGCAAACATTGGGGCGAGGAAGCCAGGTGGGAAAGCAAAACGGAATTCAATGCGCCTCATGAAGCAAACTTTTTAAAATTAGACTGCAGCCTGCTGAAGAAGACATTTGGCTGGCAGCCCCGCTGGCACATTGAAGAAGCAATACAAAAGACCTGTGCGTTCAGTAAAGTGTGGCTGCAGGGCGGAAATATTCCGGTAGAAATGGATAAAGAGATTAAAGAATTCTTTGGAGAAACGTAATCATGGCGGACTGGCAAAACGAAACGGAAGCAAGAGAACAGATTAAAGCATTGGTGAGCGAGTATTATCAAACGTTTAAAAAGGATAAAGATACTTTTAAGCCGGGAGACCGTATCAGTTACGCCTCCCGTGTTTTTGATGAAAAAGAGATGTGCGCCCTGACGGACGCTATGCTGGATTTCTGGCTGACTATGGGGCGATATGCCGAACAGTTTGAAAAAGAATTTGCGCAATGGATTGGCGTGAAGTATGCTCACCTGGTGAACAGCGGGTCTTCAGCCAATCTCATTGCGTTTTCTGTTTTAACGGCGCCGGAGTTAGGGGAGCAGCAAATTAAATGTGGCGACGAAGTGATCACTGTGGCCTGCGCGTTTCCTACTACAGTAGCGCCCATCTTGCAGTATGGCGCTGTACCGGTATTTGTAGATGTGACGGTTCCGCAGTATAATATAGATGTGACAAAGCTGGAAGAAGCGTTGTCTTCGAAAACCAAAGCCGTGATGCTGGCCCATACGTTAGGAAATCCCTTTGATATAAAAACTGTAAAAGCATTTTGCGAGAAATATAATTTGTGGTTGATTGAAGATAACTGCGATGCTCTGGGTTCAGAGTATACGATAAATGATAAAACAAAATTTACGGGAACCTGGGGTGATATCGGCACCAGCAGTTTTTATCCGCCTCACCATATGACCATGGGCGAGGGTGGCTGCGTGTATACAGACAATCCCCTTTTGCACCGGTTGATTTTATCTTATCGTGACTGGGGAAGGGACTGTATCTGTCCATCCGGGCATGATAACTTCTGTGGCCACCGTTTTGACGGTCAGCACGGTCAGCTGCCGGCAGGTTATGACCATAAGTATGTTTACAGCCATTTCGGATATAATTTAAAAGTGACAGATATGCAGGCCGCCATTGGCTGCGAGCAGTTGAAGAAGTTTCCGGCTTTTATAGAACACCGCCGTCATAACTGGGAGCGGTTGCATAAAACGCTGGAAGATGTACAGGATAAACTGATTTTGCCGGAACCTGCAGAGAACAGCAGGCCGTCCTGGTTTGGTTTTTTGATTTCTATTAAACCGGAGAGCGGATTAGACCGTAACAAAGTGACCTGCTATATTGAGGAACATAACATACAAACCCGATTGCTGTTCAGTGGTAATCTGATTAAGCATCCCTGTTTTGACCAGATTCGCGGAACCGATGCGTATCGTGTTGTTGGCGATTTAACTAATACAGAGTTTATTATGAACAATACTTTTTGGGTTGGCGTTTTTCCTGGAATGACGGATGTAATAATTGATTACATGGTAAAGGTTATTAAAGAAGCGGTGAATTACCATGATTAAACTCTCTGACTATGTGATTAAACGCCTGGAAGAAACCGGCGTGAAGCATATGTTTATGCTGCCCGGCGGTGGTGCCATGCACTTGAACGATTCGTTGGGCAAAAGTAAAAGAATACAATACATTGGCTGTTTACATGAACAGGCTTGTGCCATTGCGGCGGAAGCCTATGCGCGGGTTAACAATACGCTTGGCCTGTTGATGGTTACAACCGGGCCCGGGGGTACTAATGCGCTTACCGGAATTGCGGGAGCCTATCTGGAATCGACGCCGTTATTTGTTGTGTCCGGACAGGTGAAACGGGCGGATATGATCAACAATCAGGGTATACGCCAGCAGGGAATGCAGGAACTTGATATCATTTCTGTAGTTAAATCAATTACAAAGTACGCTGCCCTGGTGGATGATCCGCGAATGATCCGTTATCATATAGAGCGTGCTTTATATGAAGCTACCCATGGACGCAAGGGTCCTGTATGGCTGGATATCCCGCTGGATGTACAGGCAACCATGATTGATGAAAATGAACTTACAGGTTATACACCGGAAAAGCAGTATAAGAAACAACAGTTAACGGAAACAGTTATTCAGGTAATAGAAAAACTGAATCATTCTGAAAGACCCGTTCTTCTTATAGGAAACGGAATCCGGATGGCAGGCGCGATACCGGAGTTTGAAGAACTATGTAAAGTCTTACATATTCCCGTGCTGACCACATGGAATGGTATTGACCTGATTGAAGAGACAAATGCGTTGTATTACGGACGTCCCGGCGGTTTGGGTCATCGTTATGCCAATTTCATGCAGCAGAATTCAGATTTCTTTTTAAGTATCGGCGCAAGGTTAAATTTATTACAGACCGGTTATAACTTTGACGGCTTTGCAAGAGCTGCCTATAAGATTATGGTTGACATCGATGAAGCAGAGCTCCATAAAATTAATGTAAGGCCAAATTTACCAGTTTGTGCTGATGCCAAAGATTTTATTTGTGAACTGCTAAAACACAAAGATTTAATAAAAAAGAAAGACCGCAGTGCGTGGTTTGCCTACGGTAATAAGCTGAAGGAAAAATATCCAATTGTCAGACCTGAATATTGGGAACAAAAGGAATTGGTTAATACCTACTGTCTGCTGGAAACCATCTCAAAGTGCATGACAGAAAACGATGTGTATGTCTCCGGCAGTTCCGGAAGCTGCATTGATATTTCCATGCAGACCTTCCGGGTTAAGAAAGGGCAGCGTGTTTTCTGTACCAAAGGCCTGGCCTCTATGGGTTACGGCTTGCCTTCTGCCATTGGCGCATGCCTTGCCATCGGCGGGAAAAGGACAATTGGCGTCAACGGTGACGGCGGCTTTGTAATGAACATTCAGGAACTGGAAACCATCCGGCGGTTGGACCTTCCCATCAAGTTGTTTGTTCTCTGTAATCATGGTTACGGGGCAATTCAGGCTACCCAGACCAATTTATTTGCGAAGCATTTTGTAGATTGCAATGAGGCATCCGGGTTGACTCTTCCATCTATTGCCAAAGTTGCAAATGCATTTGGTTTAAAGACGGTAAGCATTTATAATAATAGTGAACTTTACTCAAAAGTTAAAGAAGCATTGGACTACAATGGCCCGGTTATTGTAGAGGTATTCACGCCTATCACGTTGACAGCACAGCCCAAACAGGTTTCCTACAAGCGGATAGACGGGCAGATGGAATCCATGCCCCTTGAATACATGAATCCGCCCATAAGTGATGAAGAAATGCAGGAAAATATGTTGATACCGCTTTGGCAGGAAAAGTGATTACAAGATTTTAGTAATGATTTGGTTATTTTATTGTGAGTTTCTTACTGAATCAGTCAGGAGGCACTAGGTCATGATTAAAAAAATTGAGTTGTTAGACTGCACGCTACGTGACGGCTCTTACATTAATGATTCACATTTTGGCACGCCGGTCATCAAAGGCATTATTAAAAAAATGCAGGAAGCCCGTGTGGATATTATCGAATGCGGTTGGCTGAAAGACAAAGAGTATGAAGAGGGCAGCGCCTTTTACCATGTTCCTTCGGATATGGAGCAATTTTTTTTGAACCGCTCTAAGGAACATACCTATGTGGTGATGATTGACTGGGACCGTTACAATGTGGATCATCTTCCTGTCTGTGACGGTAAATCTATTGACGCGATTCGTGTGGTTTTTCCTCACGGTAAACACCGGGAAGGACTGGCAGTGGGGGAGATGATTAAGGCAAAAGGTTATAAGTTATATTTACAGGCCGCCAACACTCTTGCCTACAGTAATGATGATTTAAAGGATCTGGCTGCCTATGTGAATCAGGCACATCCGGTTGCCCTATCTGTTGTGGATACCTTTGGAGCCATGCTGTTTGAAGATTTGGAACGCATTGTCAAAGTTTTGGATAAAAATCTGGATCCGGATATTAAGCTTGGTTTCCACTCCCACAATAATCAGCAGCTTTCCTTTGCGCTGACAATTCATTTTATCAACCTGTTAAAGAACAGCGAACGTAACATTGTTGTAGACGCCAGCCTGTGCGGTATGGGGCGCGGGGCCGGTAATGCTACTACAGAACTCATGGTCAGTTACTTAAATCGCAAAGAACACGGGAACTATGACCTGGATGCAGTAATGGATGCCATTGATTTATATATAACCGGTCTGCAGGAAAAATACACCTGGGGTTATTCCACACCATACTTTATAGCGGGGCTGTATCAGTGCCATGTTAACAATATTGCCTATCTGCTGAACAACCATCGTACCAATGCCAAAGATATGCGCAATGTGATCAGTTCACTTTCCCAGGCGGAACGGCGGAAGTATGATTACGATTTATTAGAAACGAAGTTTTTGGAAAACCAGAATCGTATTATAAACGATGAAGCAGCAGTAGAAAAGTTACATAATGCATGGAAAGATAAAACGGTATTGCTGGTAGCGCCGGGCAAGTCTATCAATACGGAAGAAGAAAAGATAAAAAGGTTTATAACAGAAGAAAAACCTGTGGTGATTGGGGTCAACGCCATTAACCCACGTTATGAATACGACTATGTGTTTTTTGTAAATGCGGCACGGTACGAGTACGCTGCTTCCACATACAAAGATAAATTCGATAAGACAAAACGCATTGTGCTGTCCAATATTAAAACGGAAGCGGATGAAAATGAATTTGTTGTGAACTTCAATCGTGCTATTAAACGAGGCTGGACTCATTTTGATAATGCTGTGATTTGTTGCCTGCGGTTATTGAACCAGCTGAACATAAAAAATATAGCTATAGCGGGGTTTGACGGATTTAAAACGAAGTACAATGAAAGCTATGCAGACGAATCGCTGCCTACATTAAATCCCGATAACAAATGGGATGAATTAAATGAAGAGATTAAGGACATGTATCAGGACTTTGTGAAATCAACGCAGGGAAGAATAAAGATTGAGTTTGTAACGGAAAGTTATTTTGAAAAATAAAAGATTATTTACATAGTTTTTTAAGAATTCATATTAATGGGTTATCTTAATGCAAGATGAAAGAGTTTTAAATGAAAACAGCAGTTATTACCGGGGCAACGGGTGCCATTGGCAGAGCGTTAATTTCTGTTTGTATTCAAGCCGGATACGAAGTACTTGCCGTTGTGCACAGGACATCGCCTAGAGCAGCGGAGTTAAAAAGAATTGAACATTGTCGGGTTTTGTATTTGGACCTTTCGGAGTATGATGACGCATTGGAAGAAATCAAAAAGCAAAACATCACAACGAAAGGATGCGAACTGTTTTTCCACTTGGCCTGGATGGCTCCCTTTGGCAAAGACCGGGAGAATCTGCCGTTACAATTGGAAAACGTTAAATTTTCGCTGACTGCAGTTCGCTTAGCCAAAGTATTGGGATGTTCCACCTTTGTAGGTGCTGGTTCTCAGGCGGAGTATGGCAGAGTTAAAGGAAAGTTGTCTCCGGATACACCAACATTCCCTGAAACGGGATATGGTGTTGCCAAATTGTGTGCCGGACAAATGACAAAGCTTGCTTGTGAACAGACAGGTTTGAAACATATCTGGGCGCGAATCCTGAGTGTGTACGGGCCCCATGATGGCAAGAACTCGTTGATAAGCGTAGCTATTGATGATATGATACATAATAGGGAAACGTCATTCACGCCTTGTGGTCAAATTTGGGATTATATTTATTCAGAAGATGCGGCGAGGGCGATGCTGTTAGTCGCGCAAAAAGGAAGTCATGATACTGTGTATGTAATTGGTAGTGGTGTTGCTCGTCCGTTGAAAGAATATATCCATAAAATCTCAGAACTTACGAATTATAATAGTGAAGAGATTGGTTTTGGTAAGCGTCCATATAACAGCAAGCAGGTCATGTATTTGCAAGCAGATGTAAGTTTGCTGAAAGAACTGGGATTTAAAATACAGGTTTCATTTGAAGAAGGCATACAAAAAACTATTTCTTGGAAAAGAAATTGCTTTATTTGACCTTTTGACCTGCTCCCTAAAAACTGAACCGCTCTGAACTTTAACTCCCCTTTGTGGTATAATTACCGCAAAGGGGCGGGAAAGTGTGAATACTTATGAAAGTTTTAATTGTTGCAGATGAGGATACAAGATACGGTGCATCGCACGCTCTTCTTCAAATGGCTGTTAATTTGGTAAAAAAACCGGATATTAGTCTTACAATCGTATTAAATAGTGATTCTAATATGGCAGATATTTTAAAAGAGCATGGTTGTAAAGTTGTTGTGATCCGTTACAGTGCCTTTATACAATCATATCCAGCTATTGTTTGGTGGTGGTTTCCTGTCAGATTTATATATCAGGGGATTAAGTATTGGTATGGGCGTATTTTTGCATTAAAAGAACTTGAGAAAAAAATTAAAATAGAGGATATTGATTTGATTCATTCAAACTCCAGAAGGGAAGACTTTGGGGCAGCTATATCTGCAAAGTATAAGATTCCGTTGATTTGGCACATTAGAGAATTAGAAAGTGGGGCTTTCAGATGCTTCTCTCTTCGTAAAAATTATATACAACTGATGAATAATACTGCGAGTTGTTTCATTGCGGTTTCAGATGCAGTAAAAAATCAATGGATTAATAAAGGTCTTAATGAATCTATATTTATAAGAATTTACGACGGAGTTCAATTGAGAAATGGCGTTCAGAATAGAAAAGTTGATTTGAAAAACAAAAGAAATATAAAGCTTGTGATGACAGGCAGTCTTCAGCCAGCTAAAGGGCAGGAACAAGCTATTAATATGATGGCAGAATTAAAAGCAGATGGTTTATCCTGTACTTTGGATTTGATTGGTGACGGCTCTTGGCCATATACTATGAAATTAAAAAGAATAATCAGAGAATTAGAGCTTAAAACAGTTAGATTATTGGGATACAGAAATGATGTGTATGAAGTACTTCCGAATTATGACATAGGATTAATGTGCAGCAAAGATGAAGCGTTTGGATTAGTAACAGCTGAATATTTGATGGCGGGGCTTCCGGTCCTGGCATCGGACAGCGGGGCCAATAGAGAAATCGTAAGGGAAGGGATAGACGGTTATCTATATGATCATGGCAATATACAAGATATGAAAGAAAAACTATTAAAAATAATAGACGAAAATTTAGGAGGAGTGCAGAGCCATCAGTATGCAAAAAGAGAGTTTTCTGATGTTGCTAATGCAGAGAATATTTATAATGTGTATATAAATATTCTAAAAGATAAAACCGGGGATGCGGCCATTTTATAACATGGCTTGATCATGTCCACATATTATTTTTAAAGAGGACTTGATTGAGGGGAATGAAGTATGATAGATTCTGTACGAGGTAATGTGTTGGAAGAAAGTGAACTTATTTCCGTACTTATGGCCGTTTACAATACGGAAGTTGAGTTTTTAGACATAGCGTTAGACAGCATAATGAACCAGACATATAAGAACCTTGAGATTGTTATCATTGACGATGGTTCAACCGACTTAAGAACAAAGTCTTATCTTGACGGTATTAAAGATGAAAGAGTGCATATATTTAGAAATAAACAGAATATAGGACTGACAAAATCATTAAACAAGGGCATTAAATTATGCCATGGACGTTATATAGCACGAATGGATTCGGACGATGTTTCTGAGAAAAACAGAATTGAGGAACAGTATAAGTATATTAAGAAGCATCCGTGTATAATGGTGGGGTGCCGATGGTATATGATCATTCCCCAGGTAGCACTATGCACGATTCCAAATTCAAAAAGGTATAAGGTAGGCCTTTGTTTTGGCTATATGGGACCGGCACATTCATCGTTTTTTCTTGATAAGCAAAGAATGTCGGATATCGGGTTAACATACAATGAAGATTACCGTACTAATCAGGACTATGCATTTGTTTGTGAATGTATAACCAGAGGCGAAATAATAGGAATGGTAAAAAAGCCAATGATTGGCTATCGTGTGCATAATAAACAAATCTGTCGCACTCACAAAGATCAGCAACTGGCAGATGGTGCGAGAATCCGGGAAGATTATATTAAGCGTAACTACATGGTAAAATCGAAGACCCTTGAAGTTTTGACCCGGGATATTGATGAATTTATGTATTTCAGGGATGTTGATCTTGATAAAGTTCAAGCCGCTCTTCTCGATTTTGCCCAGGATAATTCTGATAAAAAGCTGATGCTTGGAATTTGCCGGTTTTGGCTTGTCCAATGCATAAGTCGCTATAAGTATAATCATAAAACGGATTTTATGCGGGGAAAGATTTTTTTAAAACTCCTTCGTCCGGACAGATTACTTTATTCTATAGTAACCTTAATGATTGACAGAGTATCTTTGAAAAAGTGTTAAACTATGAAAGCAGGTTATGTATTTACAAGCAGATACAGCAAGGTTGCGAACACTTGGATTTGTACCCCAAGTTTCCTTTGAAGAGGGGATTAAACAGTTAATTGCAAGGAGAAGTTAGGCATGTTTCCAATTAGTGAAAATAGGATACAAAAAATAATCACTAAAGGAAAGAGTTTAATAGATTCTCATAACGTGGTTTTTTTCGATGTTTTTGATACCCTTATTACTCGCGACTGTTCAAAACCAACTGATGTGTTTGAACTTGTAGAACAGGCATACAATAATGAAGTAAAGGATTCAAATCTTTGTAACTTTTGCAGAATGAGACAAGAAGCAGAGAAAAAGTCTGCAAAGACAGTTACAGCGCCAAACTTGGACGAAATCTATGATTACTTATCGTTAGATGCGTTTCAAAAGATAAAACTGAAAGATATAGAGATAGATATAGAACGAAAGATCAGCGTTAAAAAATATACCGGTTATGCTCTTTATCAATATGCTAAGCAACAAGGGAAACAAATAATAGCTGTTTCTGATATGTATTTAGGTTCAGGCATAATAAGAGAAATGTTAAGTGTTGCCGGTTATAGTATTGATAATGTATTTGTATCTTGTGATTATAGAGCAGAAAAGTACAACGGAAAACTGTTCCAAATTGCAGTTGATAATATAGCTGCAAGTAAGAATGAAGTTGTACATTTTGGCGATAATCCTGTCTCAGATATTATTGGCGCTATGCGTACAGGTATTGATAGTATATGGATTCCTGCCAGAAGGAATCTTTCATATTTCAAAAAATGCGGAAAACCTTTTGCTGATAACTATTTGTTACCGTTCGTAGCGAATAGGGTACCTTTGATAGAGAATAAGCTAACCGCGTTGGGTTATGAAACCTGCGGTCCTATGATAGTTGGTTTTTGCCAGTGGCTTCATGAAATCATACATAAAGAACAGTATCAACAGGTTCTTTTTTGCGCAAGAGATCTTAAACAAACTTATGAAATTTATAAAAAAATGTATCCTGTTGACAGCGACCGGATTAATTATTTCTACGTTTCTTTAAAGAGTCTTGAATTGCCTTATAAAGCTATTATTGGTGAAGATAATAGTGAAAATGCAGTAAAACAGTTGAAAATCATGAAATCTTATCTGATGCAAATTGGTTGCTCCGGTAAAGTTGCTATTGTTGATAGCGGGATTAGTGGGCGTACCCAAAAAATGCTCTCTCGTATTTTGGAGGAACAGTGTAGTTTAACAGGGTTATATATGCGCATTTCAAAGTGTTTTTTTAAGAATGTTGATGCATCAAAAGCCTCTGTCTTTTTATATCCGAAAAAACCAAATGTAAGATACTATATTTGTGCATCTTTTTTTGAAACAATAATTGCTGCAACTCACGGAAGAACAAACTCGTATATTGTAAAAGAGGATGGTCATGTTTTGCCGGTTTTAGGGCAACAAAATCCATGTACGGATATAATTAAGTCTTTTCAAGAAGGTGTTGCTTCTTTTTCAGATGACTTTAATGCATCTTTGTTACATGATTATCTTATTAAAGCAGAATACATACAAGAAGTTTTTTTAAACTTTGCTTTTTTCCCTGATCAAAAGGATGTTGCTATTCTCGAAAAGGTTACTGGTGGCGATGAAATTTATAATCAGATTGTGATGCATAGAAAGCCGTATTATTATTTTATTCATGCCTTTGATTTCTTTCGAGATTTACAATTGACTTATTGGAAAGGTGGATTTTTGCGTCAGCATTTTTCCTGCATTTCTCCAATTATTTGCCGGTTTTATTTATGGTTAGATTGTTTTATATTAGATTTTATTGGGGCATGGCGTAACTCTATAGAACCAAAATGAGATAGATGTTAGTAAAGAACTGATTGGGAAGGAAAGCTTTACGTATGAATATTTTGCTTATTGCAGATGGAGATACACGTTATGGAGCTTCTCGTTCACTCCTTCAAATGGTTACTAATCTGAAATTGAGACCAGATGTAAATATTACTGTAGTACTAAACTGTGAATCTGAAATGGTTAATAATCTGAGAAAACAAGATTGTTCTGTCGTAATAATTAATTATAATCCATTTATACAACCGTATCCAGAGAATATTCCTTTCTGGTTACCTGTAAGATTTATGTATCAAGGTATCAAGTATTGGTATGGGCGTCTTTTTGCACTAAAAGAACTGGAGAAAAAAATCGAAATAGGTAATATAGATTTAATACATTCAAACTCAAGTAGGGAAGATTTTAGTGTAATGATTCAAACGAAATATCATATTCCGATAGTTCGACATATAAGGGAATTTGGGGATAGAGATTTTAGTTGTTTTTCCCTGAGGAAAAACTATATTGATTTGTTTAATTCTACGACAAGTGTTTTTATAGCGGTTTCGAATGCAGTGAGAACACATTGGATTAATAAAGGCATTATAAGCAATAAAATTGTTACTATTTATAATGGAGTGTTTCAAAGAGAGCGTTTAAAGCAGAGAACAATTCCATTATGCCATAAAAAGAAAATAAATTTAGTTATGGTTGGAAGTATTATGCGCACAAAAGGACAAGACCAGGCGATCCAAATGATGAATCTATTAAAAGACGAGAATATAGAATTCAAACTGGATTTAATTGGTGATGGTACATGGTTTTTTTTAAATGAATTAAAAGACCAGATAGAGAGATGTGGACTTGAGGATTGTGTTAGTTTTTTTGGCTATAGAAAAGATGTTTTTGATTTGCTCCCCAATTATGATGTGGGCTTGATTTGTAGTAAAAGTGAGGGCTTTGGCAGAGTGACTGCAGAATACATGATGGCTGGTCTTCCTGTTCTTGCATCTAACACTGGCGCTAATAGTGAATTGATAAGGGAAGGTGTTGATGGATGTCTATATTCTTACGGGAATGTTGAGGACATGAAAGAAAAGCTTATGAGAATTATTAATAATAATTTGGGCGGAGAAAAGACCCATAGATATGCTTTAGGCAATTATTCGGTTATGGTTAATGAAGAGAAGGTTTATAATTTGTATAAAACAGTACTAAGAAGATAAGTTGTTTTAAAATCAAAATTTTAAATTATAAGTTATCAACTATTACTTTATATAACAGGAGTTTTTGTTCCTATTCAACTCGGAGGGAATATTATATGGTTAGATCTATAGCAAACAAAACAAGCAATTATTTTAGGGATTTGCACCGACAGTCTTTTGAACTTATTTGGGCAAGAAAGTGGGATGATTCTAAAAAATCGATGAAATGGATTGAGGATTTACCTGGAATATCACCGACCGGAAGCGCAGTAGGTTATAATTATATTTATTTAATGACACGTATTTTAGATGAGATGAATCCAAAGAGTGTTTTGGATATTGGATTAGGAATTTCAAGTACGCTATTTTCTCATTATTTCAATTACCATCAGTTTAGGAATGGAAATCATATGATTATTGAGAACGATAACCAATGGGTTGATTTCTATATAAAAAACCATAGCCTTTCAAGTTTTAGTAAAATCATTTTATTGGAGTGTGTGAAAAAAAAGTATAATAATTACATTTATAATGCATATAATAATTTTAAAAATGCTCTTGAAGGTAAAAAGTTTTCTGTTTTATCTGTTGACGGTCCTGCGGCTTGGGATGAACCTTATAAATATTCAAGGCGTGATATACTTGATATTATTCCGTATGCTTTAGAAGATAGTTTTGTTATTGTTATGGATGATTGTAATCGAAAGGGAGAAAAAGCAACAATTGCAGATATTGAAACTTTGCTGTATAAGAACCATATTGAATATTACAAGGGAATCTATCTCGGAATGACAGACTGTTGTGTGCTTACATCTGCGGACAATAAATTTTTTTGCACATTGTAAACTATGAAACTAAACAGGATAAAAAATGCAAAGAGAGGCATGTGCTTTGGCTTATTGTATAAGATAACAGCTACCATTTTGCCTTTCTTGGTGCAGGTGATTGTAATTAGAAAATTGGGGATGGAATACGTTGGGATACGTGGTCTTTTCAGTTCAATCCTAACTGTATTTAGTCTAGCAGAACTTGGCTTTGGAAGTGCTATTGTGTTTTTCATGTATAAACCTATAGCTGAAGATAATTTAGAAGAACTATGTGCCCTTCTGAATTTATATAAAAAAATATATCGTTTAATTGGATTTATAATTGTTTTTTTAGGGATCTGTATAACACCTTGGTTGTCAAATTTAGTATGTGATTCTTATCCACATGGCATTAATATTTATTATGTATTCTTTCTTTTTTTGATACAGTCTGTTCTTTCTTATTGGATTTATGCATATAAAATTGCGGTTTTAATTGCATTTCAAAGAACAGATATTGTCAGTATTATTGGTATTATTACGACACTTTTGATGTCTTTATTTCAGATAGTAATACTTTATTTTACTAGTAGCTTTTATGCATATATGATTGTTTCAATCTTTTTTACATTCCTGAACAATTTATTTATTTCTGGTGTGGTAGACAAATTGTATCCTCAGATTAAGTGTTCAGGTTCAGTTACTTCTGTTTCAATGAATAATATTCGTAAAAAGGTAGCAGGTCTTTTTGTTGGGAAGCTTTGTGGTATCACTAGAAACACATTTGATATTATTTTTGTTTCCATGTTTATAGGGTTAATTTATGCAGGCATTTATTCAAATTATTATTATGTATTAGTTGCGGCAACTAGCTTTACGAGCATTATTACAACATCGCTTCTGGCTGGTATTGGGAACAGTATTGTCCTTGAGAGCAAGGAAAAAAATTATCGTGATATGATGCTTATAAACAAGGTGTATTTAGTGATTGGTGGTTGGATAACTGCTTGCATGCTCTGTTTATTTCAACCATTTATGGAACTTTGGATGGGCAAAGAATTTTTGTTCCCAGATGAGACTATGATTTTGTTTCCGATTTATTTTTACATTCAAAAAATGGGCGATGTCAGAGGTGTATATTCTGATGCAATAGGCTTATTTTGGGAGAATAGGTGGAGGAACATTTTAGAAGCTATTGCAAATATTGCATTGAATTATCTCTTTGTAATAAAATTTGGTGTTTTTGGTATAGTACTGGCTACAATAATTACACTGTTTTTTATTGGCTTTTTGGGATCTACACAAGTAATTTTCAACCATTACTTTGAATATGGGATGAAAGAATATCTATTAAGTCAGCTTAAATATTTAGTGTTTATGGTTATCGTCTGTTGCATTGCTTATTTCCTTTGCTTGACAGTGACAATTATCTCGCCAATTATTACATGTTTTTTCCGTGCAAGTATTTGTATAACGTTAGTACCTATAGTTTATTGGTTATTATTAAATAAAAGTGAAGACTACAAGGACGTTAAAAAGGGGATTTTAAAAGTAATCAAATAAGTTCTAACAAATAGTCTTCTTGTCTGATTCCTGTTAATGAAAACTTTTAAAATGTACATTGTTATTGCCCCAATTTTTAATCCGATTGGAAAAGCGCCTCCCAAAAGCGACGGCACATGATGAAGTACATATGTTTATTGTAAAAACATACTAACGTGGGATATTACATATGGAGAGGTTTTTCAATGAAAACAATCAGTGTCCTCATTCCCTGTTTTAATGAAACGGATAATGTCGTTCCCATGAGCGAAGCGGTTGTGAATGTAGTCACAACCAATCTCCCTCAATACGATTATGAATTGATTTTTATTGACAATTGTTCTGTGGATGGCACCCGGGAAAAGTTAGAACAAATCTGTGCAAAGAATAAAAAAATAAAAGCGATTTTCAATGCCAAGAATTTTGGTCAGTTTAATTCGCCTTTTTATGGTCTTTGCCAGACATCGGGCGATTGTGTCGTGACCATGTGCTGTGATTTCCAGGATCCGGTGGATCTGATTCCCCGTCTGGTGCATGAATGGGAAAAAGGGTATAAAATTGTTTCTGCTATTAAGACAGAGAGCGAAGAGAACGGTCTGGTACGTTTCCTGCGTACCTGTTATTACAAGCTCATAAAAAAGATGTCCCAGGTGGAGCAGATCGAACACTTTACCGGGACAGGTCTGTATGATAAAAGTTTTATTGATGTATTGCGCAACCTTCATGACCCTACGCCCTTCATGCGGGGCATCGTGGCGGAACTGGGACCGCTGCGCAAGGACATTCCCTATAAACAGCAAAAACGCCGCGCCGGCAGGACCCATAATAACTGGTATTCCCTGTACGATGCGGCGATGTTAAGCTTTACTTCTTATACAAAGGTTGGTTTGCGTATTGCAACGGTGCTGGGGTTTATATTAGCATTACTCAGTTTTATAGTAGCTATGTTTTATCTGGTTGCCAAACTGATCTGGTGGGATAAGTTCCCGTTGGGCACAGCGCCTATTCTTATCGGCATTTTCTTCTTTGGCTCGGTACAGCTGACCTTTATCGGTCTGTTGGGCGAATACGTCATGAGCATCAACACCCGTGTCATGAACCGGCCGCTGGTGGTAGAGGAGAAGAGGATTAATTTTTAACTATTGTATGTATTAGAATAATTCTTGCGAATAAAATCGCCCACACAGAAACATGGTGTGAAACATAATGATCATACATAGCCGGACGCGTCAATTCAATAGAAGTATCAATGTTGGAAGGAACATAGTCTTCGGTTTTATTAACCGTTTTTTTGCCTTGCTGATGCCGTTTATTGTGCGCACGGTATTGATTTACCGCTTCGGGGCGGTGTATTTGGGCTTGAACAGTTTACTCACATCTGTTTTCCAGGTGCTGAACCTGGCTGAGTTGGGGTTTGGCACGGCTATCGTTTACAGCCTGTACCGCCCTGTTGCGAAACAGGATACAAGGACAGTCTGTGCTTACCTTGGGACATTCCGGTCAATTTACCGCGTTATCGGCTGTTTAATATTGGCTGCCGGTTTAGCCTTTATGCCGTTCTTTCCCCTGCTACTGAAAAACAGTGCGGCTCCCGGGGATACGAACCTGTTTGTCTGGTATCTGATTTTCCTGGCTGACACGGCGGTCAGTTACCTGTTGTTTGGTTATAAAACGGTCATTCCGTCTGCGCTGCAGCGGAACGACATGATTAGTAAAATTGATACGGCAGTGATGGCGGGCAAATCGGTTGTCCAGATTATTTTTTTATTATGGGCAGAGTCGTTTTATTTTTATTTGCTCGCTTCATTGTTATTCACGGTAATCCGAAACTTACTGATTTCCCGGATGGCGGAACGGTGTTTTCCTCAATATGTTTGCGAGGGCAGTATCAGTAAAGAGCAGTTTGCGGAAATGAAGCGGCTGGTGTACGGCCTTGCGTTGAGCAAGATTCGCGAGGTGAGCCGCAACGGACTTGACAATGTCTGTATTACGTTTTTTATCGGGCTGACCATGACGGCTGTGTATGATAATTATTTTTGTATCCATGCCGGACTGGTTTCTCTGAGCAGTGTCTTGTGTAATTCTATGATACCGTCGGTGGGAAACAGTATTGCCGTAGAAAGCCGGGATAAAAATTATTGCGACATGCGCCGTTTTAATTTTATGTATATGCTGCTTGCGGGGTGGGTTACGGTCTGCCTTTTTTGCATGTACCAGCCTTTAGTGAAAATTTGGATGGGTTCCGACCTGATGCTGGGTTTTCGGGAGGTTGCGGCGTTTTGCCTTTATTTTTATGTTCTGAAAATGGGGGATATGCGCTGGGTTTACACAGAAGGAGCAGGTTTGTGGTGGCTGGGGCGTTATATTGCGCTTGCTGAGATTTTTATAAATTTGATTTTAAATGTCCTGCTGGTTCAGTATTGGGGTGTGCTGGGTATCATTGTGGCTACACTGTTCTCTTTATTTTTTGTGAATTTTATTTGCAGCGCGCAAATCCTGTTCAGATATTATTTCCGTAATAACAGGCTGCATGTATTTTTTACAGACCATGTGCGGTATTTCATGGTTACGGCCGGCGTAGCTTTATTGTGTCATTATTTGTGCGAACGGATATTTTCCGGTTCAGGGGAGTATGCATTTTATTTCGGCATCCCCGGCCTGGGTCTGCGTTTTATAGTCTGTACAGCAATATCTGTTGCGGGGTACTTTCTGGTTTACCACAGATCTGGACAATATCGGGATGCCGCAGATTGGCTGATGCGCAGGTATAAAGCAGTTAGTGAAGATCATAAAGCGGATTCATCATACTGAAAAAGGAGATAAATGTACCATGCAAAAGCATCCTGTTATTCTCGACAACAAAACTATTCTGGTTACCGGTTCGCCGGGTTTTATCGGCGCCAGTCTGGTTCTGCGCCTGTTAAAAGAGATGAGGGGTGGTACGGTTATCAGCTTAGACAGCATGAATGATTATTATGACCCCGGGTTGAAGGAGTACAGGCTTAACCGTATTGAGGAAGAATCTGCCTGGTCTCCGGTCCGTCATATATTCATCAAAGGTAACCTGGCAGACAAAACATTAGTAGAAAGAGTTTTTGCTGAATTTCAGCCGGCTGTTGTGGTCAACCTGGCGGCTCAGGGAGGGGTACGTTATTCTGTTGACCATCCCGACATTTATATTGAAAGCAATATTATCGGTTTTTATAATATCTTAGAGGCATGCCGACATCATCCCGTTGAACATCTGGTATATGCCTCTTCCAGTTCTGTATATGGCGGGAACCGGAAAATTCCTTTCAGTGTGGACGTCAAGTCTGACAGCCCGGTTTCCCTGTACGCTGCCACAAAAAAGAGCAATGAACTTCTGACTCATTGCTATTCCGGGCTGTATAACATCCCGTCCACCGGTCTCCGCTTTTTCACCGTATACGGACCTGCCGGGCGTCCGGACATGTTCTACTATTCCGCTACACAAAAACTGGTTGCCGGTCAGTCTGTCCGGATTTTTAATTATGGAAACTGCAAACGGGACTTTACATATATTGATGATATTACGGAAGGCGTACTGCGCGTTATGCGGGGCGCGCCGCAAAGACGTACCGGTGAAGACGGACTTCCCGTTCCTCCTTTTGCTGTTTACAATATTGGCGGCGGGACTCCGGTCAACCTGATAGAGTTTATCCGCACACTCCAGGAAGAACTGGTCAGAACCGGAATTTTGCCGGCTGATTATGATTTTGAAAAGCATTGGGAGCTGGTCGGCATGCAACCCGGGGATATTCCGGTTACCTGTGCCGATACCAGGGCGCTGAAAGAGGATTACGGATTCAGACCGTCAATTAATATACAACAGGGTCTGCGGAGTTTTGCAGAATGGTATAGAGATTACTATAAAGGTACCGGTTAATTCATTTGTGTCAGGATTTTGCGGGGTTAGTTTTTAATTCTGTTTAAACTTAAAATAGAAATAACGGATAGAACAATTGGCTGACCGGCTGCATTATGCCATTCTTTTTGGCACAATGCAGCCGGTTTTTTTACGCATTTCAATTATACATAAAATTAATTAAAAATATTTAAAATTACACTTGCATAAAGATAATTCATGTATTAAAATAACAGTGGAAGATGATAAGCAAACGCTTAACATGTGTTAAGTTTGTTATATTTACAAATATTAAATTAAGATAATTGAATAGCTTGCAGGAGGTGAAATCATGTTTTTAAAAACATTGCTTCAGAAAATAAAAAACGAGCAGGGTGCTATTTTTGTTTTGACCGCAGTCGTGTTGCCGGTGATGATTGGCTTGGCAGGACTGGGTTATGATGTAGGCAATTTATACATGCACAAAGGCCGCCTGCAGCATGTGGCGGATGCTGCAGTACTGGCGGGAGCCCGGGAATTCGTAAACCATGGTGAAGTGGCTGACGATTCTCTGGCAACCAGGAACCTGATTCCGTATTCAGAGAACATGGAGCTCCCATCCCGTAGCGGTGTTCATGAGAACGCTGACAAAGAAGCGGATAAATACATAAAAAGCAATATAGTTAATCTGCATAATGGGGTTTCCAGCGACGAATATTCCCATCTTGCCCTTCAGAGCGTTGGAGATAACGCAAAAACTTATTACCGTGTCGGGTTGTCAGAAAAGGTAAGGTTACATTTTCTGCCCCTGATTCCGGGAATCGGTCATGAAGCGACTGTTCGGGCAAGCGCAGTAGCATTGGCAGAGAATCAGGTTAATCCAAGTGTGCTTCCGCCTCTTCCTGTGTCGCCAAATGCAGATGAATCATACTCAATATTTGACAACTTGTATACCTTCAGTGAATATATGAAATTAGAACATATTAATGATAATAAAAAACCAAAATTTGCATTTAATGGCAGAATTATCTACACTATGTTGAATAACAATACCGAAGTCAGTCAAAACGATAACTTTTTTTACGATTTAGTTATGAATGCTTCGATGAATAATGGAAAAAATGAACATATATTTAATGAAACTGGTATAAACAATTGGGGTGTAGACCACAGGAATGATCCTTATGTTAATCCGTTTTTCAACACGAGAGATTATGATGATGCATTTAAAAAACGGTTGAAGGAGCTAGATAAAGACGGAAATAAGAATCATTATGAGATTACAGATTCGGGCGTGCATATCCTTAATAGAGATTACATTAATGCAAATCTAAAATACAAAGTATTTCATTACGCACCTCCTGAAAATGAAACCGGAGAACTGTCTATTAGCATAATGGGTACTATTAACACATACACCGACAACGATTCCGATATAAATTATAATGTTCATACTCCTGTTTATGTTATCGTTGAAGAAAATGTCAGGATTACTGACGTGAACTTGAAAGATAATATCCGGCCTGTAATATTGGTTTACTTTGGTACTGAACCTATCAGTCTTGAAGGAGGAGGAAATAACAACGATACTACCAACCTGGTTATTTATGCTCCTAATGCAGAAGTGATACTTGCGGGTATAAACGGGACATATAACGGTAATATTATTGCCAAAGTAATTAGAACCGAAGGAAGCAGTAATGCAGGCCTTTGGAATATGAAAAACTTCCTGAAGAATGATAACTATACAGATCAATACGTTGAAGAACGCAGATTGGAAATTGTAGAAAGCATAACTGCGAATAACAGTTCGAACGGTCAGGACATTGTTGATAAATTATATAATTTATTAAAAAATGATACAAACTTCACTCAAAAATTTAATGTGACTGATGTTCAGCAATTACTTCTTCTTTTGGGGTATTATAAAGATAAACGTGAAATGGATGATAATTATTTTAATCCCTGGTACCTGCAGAATGCATTTACTGATGCGCAAAAGCGTATTCTGGCAAATGCGCTGAAAGAAATCCTGTATGGAGATCATTATGGTGACGGATCAGGTTATACAGGCGGATCCGGCGGATCTGGCGGTAATTCAGAACAGCCGGAAGACACTTCCTCTGCCAAAGTCAGACTGATCAGCGACAGCGAAATCAAGAGCAGTCCATTTGCAGGTCTGTAGTATTAATCAGAATCAGGAGCGCGTATAAAAAGTGAATTCTGTCAGCCCGCCTGTTATAGTGTTGTTGTTTTTCGCAACGGCATTTCTGTTAAATCTTGCCTTCGTGACTCTATTTAACTTCAGTGAAGATTCTTCAATCGGGATTACTATCGCTTTGATAGTCAGTATTACGTTTTTACTGAATCATTTCTACAAAGTTTATAAGAAATACGAAGCCGCCAGATTGGATTCCACGGACGACCTTGTCTTCCAAAAAGAAAATTTTCACGAGTTCAGCTTTAAATCCGAGTTTGCCAGGTTTCGTGAAAAATACAGATACGAAATTGAAACCAACGACGCTACCCATTTCGGGAAAGAGCTGGACAGCCTGGTTAGGCAAATCGAGAAAGAGATGCTGGCCCTTGCCAGAGATCCGAAAAACACAATGGACGATTTTGACTATCATACCATTGTCATTGATCAGGTAATCCTTGCGTTATTGGATGAGATTTCCAGGGGACACTTCATACGAAAAGGTGTTCCCGATTTTGATACCCAGTTCTTTATTACACTGTGCCGGAAGATCCTGTCCGACGAACTCAGTGACGGAAACCTCAGCGAAGAAAAGCACAATCGCGCGCTGAAGATGTTGGAACGGGAAATACAAAACGGAAGAGTATCCGTAAAATAAAACCGGTGTACGGTAAACCGAATATAGCTCATGCTTTATCAGAAAAGCCGTTACATCACGTTTGTGGTGTAACGGCTTTAATTTTTATTATTTTACATAAAATTTTACAGAATTAACAAAATATGTTATAGTTAGCATGTTAGAAGAATCTTGCATGGAGATTAGCAATAAAAACATGCAGGTTTGCCTTTAACGAATGTTAAGACTAATACTCATAGCTGCATAAACAAAATACGAATACAGATTAACATGCATAAAGCAGCGCTTTTACAAAGGAGGAATCGTTATGTTTAAATTGCTGCAATCGTATTACGAAGAGTATTATAAAAAAACAGTACGCAGGGAAAAAGGCGCTGTTTTTACTATGACTGCCATTTTGCTCCCTGTTATCATTGGTTTTGCAGGCCTGGCTTTTGATGCGGGCAACTTATATTTTTATAAAGCAAGATTGCAGGATACGGCTGATGCGGCCGCGCTGGCCGGCGGAAGGGCATATGTCAATTCCCTCGGAACGGGCGGCAGTGTTACCTTAACGCAGGAACAGCTGAATGCAAAAAAACCAATAATGATAGCGGCTGCTGACGAGTACATAGCGAAAAACAATCCTCTTTATAAAGAAAAACTGGATGCTGGTCAGGGAAACACGAAAAAGTCGTATGCAATAGGGAAGGAAACCAAAACGGAAGACAGTAACAAAAGTACGGAGTACTTCCGTGTAACATTGACGGAAACGGCTCCGGTTTACCTTTTGCCGGTGCTTGGGCTTCAGAATATTGCAGATGTAAGCGTATATGCAACAGCAAAGATAACGGATACAGAAGTGAAAGTTAATAAACCAGGAACGTACCATGATGGTGGTGAGGATCCGCTGGTAGTTGCCGGTTCTGGTTTATCATTTAAAGATCCAGGTAAGAAAATGAAATATGATTTCAAATTGTATTTCACCGGTGATCCGGAAAACATTAGCGGCGCAATAGAAAAAGACAATAAGTTTTATGTAGAATCATCTGATGGGCTAGTGGAAATTGATCTTACTAAAAAATATAATATGGATACATTCGGGGAAGAAATCAGAAAACTCTTTAGGCAATTAAGAGCGGAGCGTGACCCGGACTCAACTGATGAGTATTATATGACATATCGTCGTTCAATTCCAATCGGAAATTTTAATGTTTCTGACATATCTAAAAATCCTGGAAACTACGGATTGAAAGAGGATGAACATTCTTATCTGTATTTATCATACTCTAAATCGAGTAATTACAATGGGGAGGGCGGAACACTAAAAATCTCTAATTTAAATGTTGGGAGCCTTTTTACGGGAACTCTGCCCTCAGGCAAAAAAATAACGGAAGACACACCATATTACTTACTTGTAGAAAATGATATTGTGATTCAGCATTTTGATATTCAAGGAGATTGTAATAGGCCCGTAGTATTTTGTTATTTGAATAAATCGAATAATCAAGTAAAGTTTGAAATCCATAATGATAGTAAAGCCATATATTATGCTCCTTATGTTTCTACGAATGTACAGATTAATTCAAAGAATGAGTTTTTAGGGTCTATAATCGGTGATGAAATTGCGATTGGACAAACTAAAACAACTTTAAAGTTTGATATGAAAGAAATTGCAAAATGGATGGAAGGTGATGACGGATTGAAATTCTTGCCAAGCATTGGTTTTTATGATGAAACCGATCCATCTTCCGGTTCCGGCGGAGCAACGGAAACGGTGAATGAGATCTCATTGCCGGACCGCCTGCGTCTGGTTCTGGCAGGCAATACAACCGATGAAAGCCATTATAAGGATGCTGCAGTAGTGTGGTCCGACTTATAACAGTTGCAATCAAAAAAGCCGTTACATCACGGTTGTGGTGTAACGGCTTTTGCTATTCCTTAACGCAGCAGCAGGCTTCACTTTTATGGCCGGATTCATTGCCCGGCTCATTTGTGCAGCAACAGGTATCGCTCCCGTGATCGGGTTCATTGCCCGGCTTAGCTGTACAGCAACAGGTATCGCTCCCGTGACCAGGCGCATTGACCGGCCTTTTTATGCAGCAGCAGTTATCGACCTTTCTATCAGGATCGTTGATTACCCGTTCCGCGATGTGAAGGAAGTCTTTTACCGTTGCATTGCAGTTTTTATGGTAACAGATACCGCGGTCAACGGTAAAATCCCAATCGGTACAGATGTGCACCAGGTCTTCATGTGGATTCTCAAAATAAGTGCAGTTATACATTATAAAAGCCGCGTTTTCCAACTCGCACCGTATGAGGAGCTCATTGATGGCAAAGTTAGTATCTGAAACGGTGATTTCGGGTTCGTTAGTTTCCAGATAATCCCGCAGTCTGTCCATACTCTTTACAAAACCACGGCGGAACATGAGTAAAACTGTACCGCGCAGATCTTTAAATCCGATTGTTGAAAGCGCGCTTAGCGGATTATCTTTGTGAACAAAAACGCAGTACCCGCAGGGAAACATGGGAATGAAACCTGTGTCAGGGACCGTATTGCAAAACTCAAACATATACTCGGCGGCAATATCAAACTTGCCGGAGACAAAAGC
>JAEEGL011056117.1_pt1 | contig 27500 bp, 9 predicted proteins | sample 9134231 | NCBI WGS metagenome assembly JAEEGL01 (sample SAMN16246548, study PRJNA631951) | gut metagenome | biome: gut microbiome; feature: rumen; material: fiber-attached | host: Bos | place: Iran: Karaj | collected 2018-10
GACACACACAATTGTTTTACAAAAGAAGGTCGTTCGAAGGCCGAGCAATCGATGTTCCAGTGGCTTAGTCGTCTGCTCCATTGGCGTCAGGGCAATGATATTATTATAAAAGGTACGATGGTACAGTTTATTCCTTATAACAGTATCTATGTCATTGCCCGTCAGTATCAAGGACGAACTGCTTTGACGATTTTGAATGGCACCAGCAAACCCGCCACGCTCGATGTCACCCACTATGCAGAGGTGATTGGCAATGCTACCCGTGTGAAGGATATCCTGACGAACCGTTATTGCGATCTCTCCCGCAACTTTGAACTTAAGCCTCGTCAGAGTCTGATTTTAGAATATTGATGACGTTGGATTAGTACACCATTGCATGGATGATTTCGTGAGTCATCTTTTTCGTTGAAAAATCTTTCCTCGGAGCAGTAATAGAACAGTTATTGGTCGTTTATTACGGCTGCTTAATAGAGATATTAGGCAGCCAAATTTGTTAAACGAGGTTAATTGCAGGGGGGGTAAATGGAAAAATGGCAAAAAATAAGGGGTAAATGGCAAATTTTCGCTATTTTATGATACAACATATTTAATTTTTTATTATCTTTGCGGCGATAAAGTTAAAAAGGAAGGAAAATAGTAGCCGTGAAAAAGGCTTTGACGATAGTACTTTTGTGGGTTTTGAGCATGGTGTTTTCGACTCACACCAATGCTCAAGACACCTCATTGGTTTATGATGCTGTCCTGAATACCTCATTTGTCCGTTTCGTTGAGGATGACCAAATCGCTCCTATTTCAGACGAAGAGTTCCTCGACCAGGCAGGAAGTGTCGTTTTCCCCGTCAATGATTATCATCTGCCGCCAGATGCGCCCCTTCTGAAACAGCTTGAGGATTATATCCTGCCGTTCATCAACAGGAGTGGATATGAACTCCTGCGGATGTATATTCGCGGGGCAGCATCTCCCGAAGGCTCTTATGAGAATAATAAGTTGCTCGGCAGCAAGCGTGTCGAGTCGTTGGTGAATTTTGTCAAGTCGCGAGTGGCTTTCCCCGTGAAGGACGAGAGTTTCAATCTGGATGTCGAATATGAGGACTACCGCTCTTTGGCCATTTTAATGTCGCGCGCGCATGACAAGGACGCGCAGTACGTAGAAGACCTTTGCGGCAAATACCTGCCGGAGAACCGTATTGCCGATCTGAAGGCTGAGTTGAGGGCAGCACAGGACGGGCGATTGTGGCAGCGCCTTCTCAAGACCTATTTCCCCAAACTTCGTGTCGTGCGCCTGATTCTGTTCTTCCGCAAGGCCCAGCCTGTAGCAGCTAAACCGGGTGCGGGCTCGCTGGAATTGTCGAAGGAGCCGGTTGTCGAGGAGAAGCCCGTTGTCGTGGAGCCGGTGGTCGAGACCGTCGAGCCACAACAACAGATACTGCCTCGCCGGGAGTTCCTCTCTGTTAAGACCAATCTGCTTTTCGATGTTGCGTATGTCCCTGGCTATGACCGCTGGTGCCCCATCCCCAATGTGGCTATCGAATATTATCCGAAGAAGGGTCACTTTACCTTTGGTGCCTCATTCGATTTCCCTTGGTGGCAGGACTACGATGCCCAGAAGTATTTCCAGATTCGCAACTATCAGCTGGAGAGCCGCTATTATTTCCGTAGTGGGAATCAGGATGCCAATCCTCTAGGCGAAGGGGCAGCCTTCAGAGGTTTTTACCTGCAGGGCTATGGCAACATCGGTCTGTTTGGCATCTGCTTCGATGCCGACCGTGGCTGGGTGGGTGAAGGCTTTGGTGCCGGTATTGGTTTGGGCTATGTCACCCAATTGTCAAAGAAAGGCCATTGGCGTCTGGAGTTCGGCCTCCAGGCAGGTTTCTTCCGTTGCAAATACGACCCCTATCAATATGAGAACCCGGTGGATCCTACCTACCGCGACCATCTCTACTACTACAAATGGACGCAGGATCCGGAGCTTTTCAAGAAGCGCCAGTACCGCTATACCTGGTTGGGGCCGACACGCATCGGTGTGACCTTGACTTACGACCTGCTCTATCGCAGGATCAACAAGAAGGGTGTGAGTTTCAAGAACAAGGAGGAGATAACAAGATGATGAAGCGCAGCAACTATCATATCCTGACGGTGACCCGTTCGGCAATTGTCGTGGCGGTGACTTCTCTGTTGCTCTGCTGCATCCCGGAGCCACCGCTTCACCTCTTTGACGGTGGCGATGTCACTATCGACCTGCCGATGGTGAAACTAGAGCTGGATGCCTACTGGGACTACGAGCTCTATGACAGCGTGACCAGTTGGCGCGACGAATGGTACTATGGCTGGGATGAGACTGACCAGCGGATCTTCGGCGAGATGGGCTATAGTGAGGTTGATGCTTTTTGCCTCCGCCGCTATTTCACGGGTACAGAGCCGTTGAGGCCTCACACCAGTGTGCTGTCGAATACCATCAACGGCAATTCCTTCCAAGGTAAATACACTTGGGGCTACTGGGATATCCTCGTGTGGAATGACATCAAGACGCCCGATGGTGTGCAGAGTCTGAACTTCGACGAGAAGACATCGCTCGACTATGTGACGGCCTATACCAATCCCTCGATGGTGGCCACCCGTGCCGAACGCACTTTTTTCCAACCAGAGGAATTGTTCTCTGCTTATGAGCAGGGTATTGAGATCAACCGCGACCTCAAAGACTTTGAATATGACCCCATTACTGGCATTTATTTTAAGAAGTTGAATTTGCTGCTCGAGCCCATCACCTATATCTACCTCACACAGGTCATCCTGCATAACAACAGGGGTAAGATTGTCGGTGTCGACGGTATCGGACGACTCTCCGGGTTTGCAAAGAAAACGGTGGTGAACACAGGTGTGGCTGATGATGACGAATTTATCACAGTCTATTATGACACGCGTTTCAAGCCCAACTGCGATATGGAGGGTGAATCAGTCGATATCGTGGGTGGTCGTTTACTTACTTTCGGTATTGGTGGTCAGAATGCCAACCGAATCAAGCATAGAAACGAGGTGAAGGATAAGATGCCTCATTACCTCGACGTCACCATGCAGTTCAGGAACGGCATGGATTCCACCTTTGTGTTCGATGTGAGTGAAAAAGTACGTCGCCGTTGGAAAGGCGGTGTCATCACCGTCGAATTGGACATGGATACCATTGGTATCCCCTCTCGCAACGGAGGCTCAGCCTTCGAAGCTGTCGTGAAGGATTATGAAGAAGAAACTCACGAATTCGATTTGTAATTTATTAGTAATATATTTAGTTAGAATAGTAATAAAAACTGTGTTTAATATGAAAAAGAATCTTTACCTTGCGGTATTAGCAGCGATAGCACTTGCCGCTTGTACCAGTGATTTTGACGATGCACCTCCCGTAGTGAAGCCTGATCTGGAGGCTATGGAGATGCCTATTGTGTTCAGTTCAACCTCTAGCGGATCGACCCGCTCTGAATATGTTGGTGCTGTGGCAGCCGACATGCTGAACAAGAGTTTTGTAGTTTCGGGCTACAAAGGCAGTAAAACAGCTGCTGCCACCCCTGATATCGTTTATGACAACTTCCTTGTAAAGTGGTTCGAGAATACGGCAAATACCACAGAGTCGAACACCGCAAACTGGGAGTATGTTGGTATAGATCCCATTGATCATGCCAAAGCCAATGGTGTCACCCAGCAGGCCATCAAGTACTGGGACTACACCCAGCCGCAGTACGACTTCATTGCTTGGTCTGCGGGCAAGGTGACTCCCATCTATTCTGGCACGCCCGGCGATGGTCAGGTGTTCGTTTCGGCCATCACCCCGGCCACGGCTACCGGTGCCTCAGGCGTTGCCTATACCTTTGAGGGTAAGGCCAAGGACCTGGTGGGTTGCTATATTGCCGACCTCGTGACGGTGAAGAAAGACGGCTCTACGAAGACCACTTACGGCGACCCCGTCGTACTCACTTTCCGCAGCCTCGGCGCCAAGGTGCGCATGGGTATCTATGAGACCGTTCCCGGCTATTCCGTGAAGGATGTGGAGTTTTATAGCGAAGCGGCATCTGATGATGCTAATGCCGCGACGCCGAGGCTCTTCACCACTGCCGTCAATCAGGTCTATCAGGAGGGTATCTACTCTGTGTTCTATCCTACGGTGGATGCCCCTGGCAATACGGATAACAATCAGGCACATGTCAATTTCACCGGAACGGGTGAAAAGTCGAAGGTCGTGAACTTCGGCGCATTGGCATATACCAGTAAGGAAGCTTCTGAGAAGAGCGCGGGCAACGTGTTCCTCGGACGAACTTCAAACACCGCTTCCATGGCGGGCGAGGCTGAAGGTAACTATTACACCCAGTACATGCCCAATGAGAGCGGTACCAACCTGAACCTCCGCGTGAACTATACCCTCGAGAGCATCGACGGTACGGGTGAGACCATCAAGGTGAAGGGTGCAACGGCTCAGGTTCCCAGCATCTATACCCAGTGGAAGGCGGGCTATGCCTACACCTACCTCTTTAAGATCAGCGACAAGACCAATGGTCATACAGGCGTTTATGATCCCCTGCATCCCGACGACACGACTCTCAATCCCGATCCTGCAGGACTCTATCCCATCACGTTCGACGCGGTCGTCGTCAATGATGAGGAGGATGCCACTCAGGAAACCATCACCCTGGTGTCTACCCCCAGCATTACCACCTATCAGAAAGGTTCGAAAGTGGTTGATAACAGTGAATATCTGGCAGCAACAGGCCCCATTTTCGTGACCGTCAACGATGGCACCACGGCATCGACACCCGACCTGGCCAACGGTGCCCTGCAGACACTGACAGACAAGGTGGGCCTTTACACTGTCACAGGTAATGTGACTGAGGCAGAAGTGGTGGATGTCTTCCAGATTCCTGACGAGGAGGATGCCGCCGACAAAGTCAAGGGTCGCAACGGACTGGTGCTGACAAAGGCAGCCTTCTCACTCACCAACACCATTGAGTACGGTGTCGACGGCAATGCCATCAATGTGGAGACCGACCAGGCCATGAGGTTCGTGCCATCGGCAGGTACATACGTTTTCGTCTATACGAAGAAGAAGCCTGATGCCCAGATTGAGAAGTACCAGTATGTGACCAAGGCAGCAGGTGCCGACGTGACATCCCTTTACCGTAACTTCAGTCTCACAGAAGTCACTGGCGATGCCCAGCCTGGTGTGGCTTATATGAGCAAGAGTGCTGCCGGTGTCCTGTCATCCGTGACCGTCAACTTGGGCCAGAGTACAGCCAAGCTGTATACCAGAACCGGCGCAGGCACGGATGAGTCCCCCTATGTGTATACAGCTCCTATCACTGGTCACGCCGTAACAGGCACCACCTATTATTATATCCCCGATGGCGGTACCACCTATAAGCAGGCCGTGAACATTGCCTATGCAGACTTTGAAAACACTACGCTTTACACAGATGTAGCCGCTACGACACCGAAGACAGAGACCACTCCTGCCGTTGGCAAGGCCTACTATACGGCTGAAGGCAACTTCTGTGTCATCCTGCCGCAACAGGTGAATGGCTTGTACAGGTACCAGAATTCTCCCTCTGAGAAATATCCTTGTCTGGATGGCGAAAAGGCTATCTCCGGAGCAGCCTACTTCGACAAGTACTTCCAGAACAATGGTGTCTATTTTGTTAAGGTAATCAAAGTGTTGTAAGACTCAATATATATAGAAAAAAGTATTAATAAATAAAAACGTAACAATTATGAAAAAGAATTTTTTCTTTGCAGCTGTGGCTCTCGTAGCGTTAGCCAGCTGCTCAACCGATGAATTCATCGGCGAGAACACCAATTCTCCGGATTCCCCAAACTCTGGTGCAATTGTTTTTGGCCTTGGTGTTAATGGCGCAACACGAGCCGACATGTATGGCAGTGAAGCTGCGACCAAGCTCGGTAACCACTTCTATGTAACGGGTACGAAGGGTACTGAGGCTGCAACAAGCCCTTCTCCGACTCTTGTATTTGACAACTATCTGGTACACTACGAAGCAAATACTGCAGGTACAAAAGAGTCTAATACTGCTAATTGGGAATATGTAGGTATAACTCCAGATGGCACAAACTATGCAAAGCTGTCTTCTCTAAACAGTCAGACCATCAAGTATTGGGACTACAGCGCAGATCAGTATGACTTCCTTGCTTTCTCAACAGGTACGTACAAGGCAGTCAGCAGTACAAATCCCGCTACTGGTCAAATTGGTGTAACAGCCATGAAATACGGCGCAGATCTTGCAACTGTTAGTGGTGTTCCAGGTGTTGCCTATACCTTTACTCTCCCAGATGCTAATGCTTTAAAAGAGGCTTACATTTCAGATATTACAACTGTTGAAAAGACAAACTATGGCAAGGAGGTTACGCTGAAGTTTAAAAACCTGGGTTCAAAGGTGCGCGTGGCTCTTTATGAGACCGTTCCTGGCTATGCCGTAACAGGTGTGAACTTCTATGCATTAGATGGAACAACAAATTTCACGGATGCTAACAAGAATACAACCGCTAAGTTGATAAGTGCATCAGGTATTCCTACTTCAGGTACTATTAATGTTTATTTCCCACATGTCGGTACTGTTAATAGAGATGCAACTCCCAAACCTGCAGACTATAATATTGCTGCTGCAAACGTCACTGCAGGCTCATCTTCTGCTACTTCTCCCGAATTTGGCGATCTGGCTAATTTTGCTACAAGCAAAGAAGGATATGAGGCAGATGGAAACTATTTAGGACGTACACTTCCTGATGCAACATATGCAGGTACTGCTGCCGCTGATTATTATCAAACCGTATTCCCGGTTAGTACAAGTGCGCCACTTACCCTTCGTGTAGATTATACCCTTGTTTCTACCGACGGCTCTGGCGAAACAATCAATATTTACGGTGCTAAGGCTGTTGTTCCTTCTACTTATACCAAGTGGCTGCCTAACTACGCTTATACCTATATCTTCAAGATCTCTGACAATACCAATGGATGGACTTCACCTGATGCTAGCACAGACAACACAGATCCAGGTTTGTTCCCCATCACCTTCGATGCTGTTGTGGCAGAGGCTACAGATGCAACTGGTGAGCAGACCACCATCACTACGGTTGCTACTCCTTCTATAACTACATATCAGCAGAACCACAAGAAGGCTTATCCCAACGAGTATTCAATAACTACAGCTAAGGATATCTATGTTCAAGTGATGCAGGATGCTTCGCTTGTCAATACTCTCTCGAACACCAACTCTCTGCTCTATGCAGTCAGCGATGCTGATGCTACCGAGGCAGAGGTAATGGATGCTTTGGAGAAGCGTACAACTGATCTTGCTGCTCCTGATGTGAAAGGTCGTAATAACATTACGCTTACCAAAAACGCAAATATCGATGCCACAGTTACCTCAATTGTAAATGGTGCTGACAATAATCCTATCGAAGTAACCACTGGTCAGGCTGCAAAGATTGCTATCACTGCTTCTGGTTTCACTGCCGGCACATACGCATTCGTCTATGACTACACATCTGGTGATAAGACCACTGTGACAGAGTATCAACCAATCGCCGTGACAGGTACTACTGTTGGCGTAAGTGGTAAGACGTATTATACGGTTACAACTTCTGAGTTAGCTACTTTGGCTGCAACTCCTACTAATTTCACAACAGAAGGAGCAGTTGACAACGACTACATCTATTTCTCTGTTACAAAAAATGGTACTAGTACAACAACTTATTCGTATGTCAGTGTAGCAGGTAAGACAACCCTTCCTGCAGGTTTGCTTAAGGTCGCTAAGTCTACAATTACTACTACAGTATTAGGTGGTTCAACCGCTACTGATGGTACCTTCTACTTCGATAAGTATATCTCCAACAATGGTAAATATGCTGTGAAGGTCATCAGGATTGTTGATTAATCTCTCTTTAGCCGGGCGGGGGTAGCCCCGCCTGGCTATATAAATACATGTTCGCGCGTAAGCGTATAGATCTTCGGTTTAGTGACATATTCCTTTCGTAGTGGTATCGTAGTGGTATCGTAGTGGTCTCGTAGAAGACCAGAGGATATACGAAGGATGTTCGAAGGTGGTGCGATGCAAGTACGATGCGAGTGCGAAGGAAATACGAGACAAGAAGTTGTGTAAGAAATCAAAAGTGAATAGAAGGTTCAGACATATTGCATTTTGGACTCTGACGGCTGTCATGATGATGGCCGCCTGTACCAGCGATGATTTCGTTGGCGACGAACGACTGCGTGAGGCGAATGAAAATGGCCGCCCCATGTCGTTCAACCTGACCACGGCTCCACAGACCAGGTCGCAAAGGACTGGATCCGAGGCAGCATCCGACCTTAACAAGAACTTCGTCGTCTGGGGCGACAAGACTGTGAATAGCACCACACAGAAGGTATTCGGCAACTACCAAGTCAATTTCGAGATGAACTCAGCCGGTACCACCACCACTAATTCCGCAGGATGGGAGTATGTTGGCTATAAGAATCTGCCATACGGCACAACAACCGAAACTGGTGGCACATTGAACACAAATGGTGTGGCCTCTAATGCCACAGCCTCGGGTACCGGTCAGACCATCAAGTACTGGGACTATAGTGCCTCAAACTACAATTTCTTTGCATATTCATTAGGTAAGGGACATACCACTGACGGTGCGTCTCCCACCACTACATACGCCAAGGCATCAGCCATGACATCTGCAGGCTATACCTTGTCGGGAACAGGCGATCAGCTGAAGGCCTGCTATATCTCCAATAAAAAGACAATAACCCCGAGTGCTTCTTCAGGAACAGAGGTGGAACTCCAGTTCCTACATTTCGCCTCGAATGTGAAGATGGCCTTCTATGAGACCATCCCGGGTTACTCGGTGAAGGAAGTGAAATTCTATCCTGATGGAGGAACTTCTACTACAGCAGATGTTGCGCCTTGTCTTTTTGCCAGTTCGAGTGTTCTGCCAACCGCGGGCACCTACACCGTGTCGTTTGATGAGACGAGCGGCAAGGCTCAGGTTTCTGTACCAACTGATGCGACAACCATTTCCACACAGCTCTTCGGTACTGCCTTGACCCCTACAGCAGATAGGGATTATCAGGAGAATTTAGGCGATAATTCAATCAAATACATCGGGCGCAGTTTAAATCAGGCCACTCCTACGGATGCAGTCACGGTGCTGCCGAATCCCAGTGGTGCAGACCTTCATCTGAAGGTGGACTATACGCTGCTGTCGCGCGATGGCAATGGCGAGGAAATCAAGGTGAAAGGTGCTACGGCTACCATCCCGTCCACCCTTGCGAAGTGGTTGCCCAACAGTTCCTACACCTATATCTTCAAAATCTCCGATAACACGAATGGAGCTATCGGAAGTATCATCGGCCTGCGCCCCATTTCCCTCGATGCTGTGGTGAATGTGGATGCCGAAGGCAAGCAAGAGACCGTCACAACCATTACTAATCCGAGCATCACCACCTATCAGAAGGGCTCGGACTATGCTACAGCTGACAAATACAACGCAGGGAAAGCTATTTATATCGTAGTAACGACCAATGGTGGTAATGTAGCAACATTGACGGCTGCCAATGCCAAACTCTATAAGGCGGAAGTTACTGTTGAGACTGGTTCTACAGCTCTTGTCACTGAAACTGTTGCCGCTAATGCCATTGCGAACCCGGGAGGTGCAAAGGATGCTAATGGTAATTCAATGACAATCTCTGAAGTCGCTTCTGGTGCTGATGTTTTATCTCTTACAAACGAGATTGCTGCTGCTGATTCACCCGACGGCCAGGCTATCGTTTTCCACACTCCGGAAGCAAATGAGAATCCCATCATATATAAAGCAGCCATGTTCACTGCTGCGGCTGGAGGAATATACGTGTTTGAATACACCTATACAGAGGGTTCCGAGACCAAGAAGGTTTACAAGGTCATCAATGTGACCACTGGTTCATAATATGATGTACGAAAGAATGATGGAAGTGACATTTCGACATATTGCCCTGAAGATGGCTGGCCTGCTGAGGCCTGCCAGCATTCTGCTGTTGTCGGCACTGACGGCTCTCGCCGTTATGTCGTGCGGTGGCAGCGACGACACCTCCATGCCAGAACCTCCCGTGCCTCCGCAGCCCAAGGCCGACACGCCCATCGTCTTCTCCGGAAGCCTTTCTGAAGACAAGAGTGAGAGTCATGCCAGAACGCGTGCTACGATTGCGCCTCTGAGTGATACCCATCAGACCTTCTATGTATGGGGCTATAAGAATCTCAATGCGACTACCACGGAGAATGTGATGCAGAGCTATACCGTAAACTATGTGTCAGGTTCTGCCGGCACCACCACCAGCAACTCCAGCGGTTGGGAATATGTGAATCAACAGCCCAGTGGCGGAACGGAGCAGAGCATCAAATACTGGGACTTCACCGCCACCGACTATCGTTTCTTCGGCTATGCCGGTTCAACAGAATCTTCCAGCGCTCCACGCTTTAGGTGTTCTTTAGGGAGTAGTTCCGTGAGTATTTCTTTCGATGCTTCCGTTGCATCTAATCCTCAACAAGACCCTGTGGCACTGCCACTGACAGCAAACACCCCCCTCTACTCGAAACTATGGTACAAGACGGGTGCGGCCATTGCCAGCGATATCAGTCCCGTTACCCTTGAGTTCCTCCAGCCCTATGTCAAGGTGCGCTTTATGTTCCGTCAGTCAGAGTCGGCAGAGACGGTCTTTACGCTGACTGACAAGCGTTTCAGGCCAACACCGCCGACAGGTTCTGGCACTCAGAAGGAAATCGCCACGGCTGGCACCTTTACTGTCACCTATCCTATGTCAGGAGCTATGACGGAAAACTGGAGTGTTTCGTCTGTCACGGCAACATTGAAAAATGTAACAGAAGGTGAATATGAATATCAAGGCTTTACCCAGGATTACTACGAAGCCGCCAGCAACGCAACTGATGAAGTGAAGGCTGGCGAGAAGATGTGGTATGTCGTACTCCCTGCTGTCGACCAAGGCTCATATACCCTCTCTGTGAAGGTCAACAACGATCCGAGAACCGTTGTAGTTCCCGCGCAGTACATGGACTGGCAGCCCGGCTACGAATACACCTATATCTTCAAGATTACAGATCCCGGTGGCGTAGAGCTTGAAGGCGTGAAAGCAGGATTCAACCCTTGGACAGTATATACTGGGGTTAGAGATATTTATAATTGGTGATGAGAACAATGATGAAGAATGACCATCATACGATAAGATGTCTGCTGGGCCTGATGATGGCTTTAGCAGGGATATTGTTCGTTGCATGTACTGATGACGCCCCCAGTGGTCAGCAGAAAGAGCGTGTGACGCTGGAATTAAGACCTTATACATCCCTGTTTGCTGATTCCTCTGCAGCACTGACCCGTGCGTTCCCAGGCGATTATGGTGGGTATGTCACTTATGATGATCTTTATACCGACTATACCCCGCAGCAGTCGCTTGTGGATGCCACTATCCACATGTTCTTCACCCAGCCTGGCTCTGATCCTGAGCAGGGCTCCTTCAGGAAGAGTGGTGAGAAATGGGTGTCAACGGTCGAGATGGAGTCAGGAGGATACTATCTTTATGGTTTTATTCCAGAAAATGTGGTAGGTGGTGCCACAAACATCGCCCCTATCACAGGAGGTTTTGAGATGGGTGCCGAGATGACGCTCAAAAAACTAAGCAGTGTCGTCCCGGCAGATGTCTGTGTCACTGTTGCTGCAGGCGGCGGTCCTGATGGTAATGGACCTCGTGATGGATACAGTATAGGTAAGTTTAGTATTTCAGGAGCAGACCGTTTCGTATATCTGCTCTTCGACCATCTCTACTCCTCACTATGCTTCCGTTTTACGGTGGATGCGGACTATGACAAACTGCGCACCATCAAAATCAAGAAACTTCGGTTGAAGAGTAGCAGCATGAAGAAATATTATGACGCCACCATCATCCTGAGAGCCAATACTACTGGTGCAAACCCGCTGACAAGCGTCACATTCAACGGCTCTTCGTACACCGAGACTGCCGACGGCCTGTTGTTTGAGGTAAAGGAAGGTACTCCGGAAGTAGTGTTGTCGCATGATCGTTTTTCTGATTTCCTCGGCTGCTTCGTGCCTGGCGATCACAACAGTTTTATATTAGAGACCACCTACGATGTCTACGATAAGAATGATAATCGCGTGCGTAAGGACTGCGTCGCTGAGAACAGTATCTATATCAACAGTTTTCTGCCGGCAGGTACATCGTGGAAACGAGGAAGCATGTTGAAACTCAGTCTGACCGTCAAACCCACCTATCTGTATATGCTCTCTGAGCCAGACTTGGACAATCCGACGGTGACATTGAAATAAGGGAAGAAAAAGGAGATTGAATAGTGAAGACGAAAGATATCATAGTAAGCGCATGGATGCTCCTGACCGTTACGACGGTGCAGGCGCAGATTACCATTGGTGGCAATGTCTTCGGTGGTGCCCGTCAGGCCATGGTGGATGGTAATGCCTCAGTCACGATTCACGGCGGCAAAGACAATACGGGAAAATCTGATATGATTACGATAACCGGTGTCTATGGCGGCAACGACATAGCTGGTACGGTGGAAGGTGGATCTGCAGTGACCACAGACGGCGGCAATCTGCTCTTTGTGGGTCAGCTTTTTGGCGGTGGCAACGGCGACTATGAATATACGTTGGTTGTAGCAGGAGATGAAGATGCTGAAGGACATATCGGTAAATACAGGATGACCCACTTGGTGTGGGATTCGAAGACGAATATATGGAAGACAACAATTCTTGGCTATGTCGATGCAAAGCCCACCAATCCGGAGATCACCAATGCTGCTATCAACCTGACGTCAGGCACCTTTGGCTATGTCTATGGTGGCGGCAATGCGGCCACTGTTACCCAAACGGCCAGTATCACCATCGATATTCCTAATACCATTGCCCCTTTAGATATCAATGGTGCTGATGGGGATGATAATTCCAATACTGCAGACGATTTGATATCTGATGCCAATTTGCTGGCTATGGGCATCAATACTGAGTTCTTCAACCAAAACGGTGGATTCCATATTTCCCGTCTCTTCGGCGGCAACAATAAGGCTAAAATGGCCATCCAGCCCACATGGGTTCTGAATAAGGGAAAAATAGAGAATCTCTACAGTGGTGGTAATGAGGGTGATATGACCAGTGAGACGGGACTGCTGTTAGAGATTAATCCCAGTGGAACCGTTGATGAAAAGAAACAACTCGTCATCGAGAATGTCTTTGGCGGCTGCCGTAAGGCTGATGTTGACCCGCTTTTCCAATCTGGTGAAAACAAGGATAACCCAGTCAACCATGTTGAATCCCCTGCAGGATTTAATTTCCCAAGAGATTTTGCTGCCCGTGTGCTTGTCAGAGGCGGTGACATCAACAATGTCTATGGCGGTAACGATGTGTCGGGTCATGTCAAATTCGGTAATGCCGTGGGTGTCTATACCAGTATCCGGGGTAATATCTATGGCGGTGGTAACGGTTCATACGCCTATACAGACAATGCGGAAATCAAGGAGAAGTTCCCATTACGTTACGGCGACTTCTACTATGATGTCAATCAATTGTTAGAATTACCTGAAGCCACATCAATCACAGGTATGAATTCTGCCAAAGCCTTGAATATCTTCCGCCCGGATGCCGAGCAGGTGTCCATCCGTGTGACAGGTACACAGGATACCCCCACCATTATCGGCGGATCTATCTATTGCGGTGGTAATAGTGCCACACTGAAAATAGAAAATGCTAAGGCGAACGATGACCTTAACTACCCAAAATATCCTATTGTGGAACTGAAGATTGGCTCTTACGTTGTGGCCAATGAGGTGTTCCTTGGCAATAATGGCGCAGACATGGTGAAGAAGGAGGGAGAAAACATAGAGGACTGTGTGTTGTATAAATATGCCCATGGTGTAGATAATAGTGGAAATATATCCACATCATCAGATGCTCTTGACTACAGCAAGATGGACTTGACAAACACTGATCAAGACTCACAAACGGGCAGGACCCAGTTCGAGGAATACATGGAAGGCTGCGCCATGAGTATGATTCCAAGTGTATCCTTCGATACAGACTATCTGCCCTATTCTACATACATCGGTTCGCTTTACTGTGGCGGTAACGTGGGTAGCATGACGGTTGACGGACTGATCAGTATTCCGTTTAATGACAAGGTGGTCATTTTTGATAAGGTGGTGGGCGGCTGCAACAATGCCAACGTTCTAGCCATAGGGAGTTACAATCACGCTTACTTTGGCGGACTGCTCAACAGTCCAGAAGCGAGCACCGGCAACAAACTGGAACTCACCTTCAACGGTTTGAAGATACAGCCCAAGCGGTGGACAAAAAAGACAGGAGGCGTGTATGAAATGGTAGACGTGGAACTTCCCAATGGCGAGATTGTCGGCTATCCCCTGAAGTGGAACACCGTAGACAATACTGATTACGATGCTACGACTAAAACTTTTGGCGAAGTAGAACCTGTGACTACAAACGATCATGAAAATGCTACTTCTGACGACCTGAATCGCCGTCTGTTTGGCGGTAACGTTTATGGTGGTTGTTATAATACAGGCCATGTCAACGGTAATGTGGTTATCAACCTCGATGCTACGATTGTAGACCGTGAAATACTTTTTGACGAGGTAAAGACCGACGATTTGGGCGAGGAGGAAAGTCTGTATGGTGATAATCTGTTGGAAGATCAACCATACAAGATCAAGCAGCGCCGTACTGGTGTCATCCTCGGCCAGCAAGGTATGGATGTGCTCGGCAAGTCGCTCAACGTGTTCGGAGGTGGCTATGGTCCAGGCTCTGAAATCTGGGGCAGTACCACCATTAACCTCAACTCAGGCTACGCCTTCCAGGTGTTCGGTGGTGGCGAGTCGGGTGCCATCGGTAAGGGGACGTGGAATACTACTACCGAGAAGTTTGACTATACATACAACCCGAAATACAGTTGCTTCATTAACCTTAAGGGACAGAACGATGGTGTATCGAAGGCGGAAGACCAGAGTGAAAGTATGGCCGAGTCTGAGTTTGTCTATGGCGGTGGCTTCTTCGGCACCATTGCCGGCAATACCGTCATCAATCTTGGTAAGGGACGTGTGTTCAATAGCTTTGGCGGCTCTTGTAATGCTGATATATTAGGACATACAGAGACTTATATCGGTCGCCATGTGAACGACGACTGTAGCAAGGAGATGCTGAATCACTATCTCGTAAAAGACGAAACGACAGGAGCTGTTACAGGATTCAGGGCAGCAGACGACTTCTATGTAGGCGGCTTCCCATATATTCGCGATATCGTCTATGGTGGCAACGACCTGGGTGGCAAGATATTGGGCGAGTATTCTGAATCTGGTGGCGCAAATGGCGCTGACTGTGACTTCAAATACCGCGTCAACGAATCGGCCCTCGGCCTGGTGCATAATCCAGGAAACAATGCTAATCCGGATGTCTTGACAGCCTCTGCCTACGTGGAATATACGCAGGGTCGTGCTGATGCCATCTTCGCCGGATGTTTCGGTACTTACGATTATACCCACCCTCACTATGGCGAATTTTTTAATAACGATGGAACGCCAAAGACAGGCTATAGTAAGCCCCGCATGAACAACGCCTTTCTCAACTTCCGTCCAGTAGAAGGTATAACGAGTGCGTACAATCGGGTGAACGAGGTCTACGGTGCCGGTCAGGGTTATCCCGGTGAGGCTGACAGAGACAAGATGCAGAACCGCAGTTATGTGCTCATCGACATACCGACGGGACTAACCAACTACGAGGACATGAAGATTTACGGTGCCGGTGCCTGGGGAGGTGTCGGCATGGGCGAGATCTCCAGCAGTTCTGATCCTGATGCTTACTCTACCATTATCGACCTGATGAGTGGAAAGGTAAATATGGCCTTCGGTGCCAGTTATAAAGAGGGCTTCACCCGCCGTACGGTTGTCAACGTGCCTGGTGGTATCACCGTCGGCGAAGGTAATGCTGCTACGACGCTCAACTCCACTATCGACATCCAGAAGATTTTCGGAGGCGGTGAGGGTGTTGGTGAAGAGGGCTACCGTAACCTCAAGCCTTGCGATGCCTTCGAGGCCAATGTCAACTACAACAGTCCTGCAGCCATCGTCAGAGGGGCTGTCTATGGGGGTAACAATGCCTACCGTCGCACGCTCTATAGCAAGGTGAACATCAATGCGCCTGTCCATAACGGAAATACAGACCTGAAAGGAACGCCGATAACGACGACTGTCTATGGTGCCGGTTGTGGTGAGAATACTTGGTCGCAATATACCGAGGTGAACCTGAACCGTGGTGCCGAGGTCTTTGAGGTGTATGGTGGCGGTGAGAAGGGTAAGGTCTACAATAAAGCCTCACTGGATTCTTGGCATACAGCCGATACAACCATTGGCCTTACGGAGACGACAACAGGAACAGCAGAGACGAATCCCTGCTTCGACAACGGCCTGGAAAATGCTCTGGCCCTTACAAATGTGGATGGCAGCAAGCATAATACCAATGTCCATATCCGCGAGGGCGCTGTTGTCAGGGATTATTTTGTTACGAAGTGGAATCGCAATACAGGTGAGTCCTATTCGGCTTGGGATGGCGGCTATGCCTATGGTGGCGGTCTTGGCGTCCAAAATATTGAAAACAGTGGTGATGTGTATGGCACTACCTATATCGACCTGCTCGGTGGTACGGTCAAAAAAGACCTCTATGCTGCCGGAACACAGGGCTCTGTGATGGATAAATATGGAACGCCTACTGCTAAGTTGACTGACGATTTCGGAAAGATCTTCGTTGCCAGTTCCAATGCTTTCATTAAGGGTGGAACGGCACGTAACGTCTATGGCGGTGGCTGGGCCGGCGCTGTCGGCAAGCATGCGGGTGGTCTTACAGGATCCTATGCAGAAGATGTCCCTGGCGAGACATACGTGGTCATCGGCACAACTGATGGCACCACATTTACCAATGGTATCCCCGCTATTGAGCGTAATGCCTACGGCGGCGGCGAGGGTGGTGCCGTCTGGGGAACGACACACATTACCCTGAATAACGGCTATATCGGCTACAGGCATTTTGACACGGAGGCAGCCGCTAAGGCCGAAGCCCCCGACTGTGAGGTTGTCGAAGTAACGAATGCAGGCTTCTATCAGGAGAAACTTCACGACGAGACCTGGTATGGCGACCAGCACAACCGACTGCTGGAGAGTGGTTGTCTCTTCGGTGGTGGCTATATCGACAACAGTAGTGTGGACCATACCGAAGTCAGGATGTATGGTGGCACTGTGCGTAACAGCCTTTTCGGTGGTGGTGAGATTGCTGCCATCGGGCGCGGTACGGTAGAGGGTATTGACAAGGTACGTAATCTGACGGGCATCTACAAGGCTGGATCGACGCTGGTGGGCATGCACGACGGCTGGGTGAAGCGCAATGTGTTTGGCGGTGGCCGAGGCTATAATAACTTGGGTGAGAATGGTAAACTCTTCTCCGATGGTTATGTGTTCGGACAAACCGAGGTGCATATCCACGGCGGTGAAATCGGCACTGATGAGGGTGTAGCCCGTGGCGATGGCAATGTCTTCGGCGGCGGTGATATCGGCTATGTGTATAGTGCCTACGAGGATGCATCGGGTCACCTGGCTGTCGGTCAGAAGTCGGGCACCCGCTATGACAATGATAAGGAGGGCTATTATTATAAATATGAAGGGACGTTATTATACAATACGGGCTCTAAAGCATTTGAGGGTGGAAATTTCGTATCGGGTTATCCACTTACCGAGGACTGCAAGGTGCTGATTGAGCCGGAGTGTAAGGTGACGAGTGGTAGCGTTACATTTAAAGGGGAAACTTATAATGTGGGCGATTATGTGCCTATCGATTACCTGAACACATTAGGTAAAAAAGATGACTCGGCTTGGGCTTCATTGGAGTTGAATGAAAAAGACGGTGAAGGTATCATCATCCACAATGCCGTGTTTGCCGGTGGTAATGTGTCGTCGGGAAATGCCAGTGCTTATGCCAATGTGAACACCGTGTTCGGCAATGCCACAGCCTCTATCCATGATGTTTACCACCGCGACCTGATCACTATCGGTACAGGTCATACGGGCGGACTCTATGGCGATGGCAACCTGACCTTCGTCGATGGCTACCGTGGTCTGAACATCACCAACTACGGCACCGACTATTACAGTATTGCTAAGGAAATTTCCCAAGCGCAATACGATCTTCTCCCCAAGAGAGAGCAGGCTTATTATGAATTGAGATATAAGTATATAGGTGAGGACATCATTCAGGATAATGATGGAAAGGATTACAAGAAAGGCTCTACCATTAGCCTTGATGAGATGTTGGCGGTGTTTGAAGGTACCGGATATTTAACACAAGATGCTGCAGGTAATCCGATTCCCAATCCAACATATTGGGAGCAGAATGGTGTGTGCTCGCGCTATGCCGGACGTATCATGAACACCATCCAGCGTGCCGATTTCTGCGGCGTGTTCGGAAGCCGTATGGTGATGCAGGGTGCTCCCGACCGTGTGGTGGAGACGATATCCAAGAACTATACCATCAACCGTGTGCGTGAGGTGTCGCTTAACAAGAAGGAATCAGAAAGAACCTCTGATACAGGTGATGACAAGTTGCATGGCAATTACTTCGGCATCTACAATGTGGTTAACAACCTCGGTAACCTGACCAGCGACGTGGACTTCCATAAAACTGTACGAACAACTGATGCAGACGTAGAAACTAATACGCAATATGCTACGGATGGAAAAACCTTCTACGGGTGGAAGGAGGCCCATCATTCAGACCGCACTCGTAACAATGGTAAGAGTCATAATGAGTTGGCCTTGGCATCGGGTGTGTACTTGGAAATCAAGGATATGGATATCCTGGAGAAGAAATCTGGTGCTGTGAGCGGTGATGAGTGGGGCTATATTACGGGTGTCGTAGAACTCGACCTGCTCAATGTGCAGCCAGGTATCGGCGGCGGCTTCGTCTATGCCAAGAATGAGCATGGTAAACTTAACTCCTATTCTCGAGGTACGTATGTCACCTTGACTACTTTGAATCGAGATGCTGTCACCAGAAAGGATTATACCTATAAGACAGCAGATGGCGACAAGGTAGAATGGGAGACATCGGGTAACTTCGTACACAGTACGCAGGTCATCATCGACGACTGCTACCCCAAGAGCAATATGTACACAGGGACAGATGCCATGAAGATTCACTACTGGTATATCAAGGGTGAGGTTTATGTTTACGACCAGTATATCACAGCCTACACCGGTGCACCTAACGCCTATAGTGAGACGGTGGATATTCCGCTGACCATCACGGCGGCATCAAACGGCGTGATGAAACTGCTCAACGTACAGCCTAACCTCTATGCCTATTATTCTTCTTATACCGGCACTCCAGGCCAGGGCGGCCAGGGTGTGAAACTGAGTCCCACCGGGGAAATGGAGATCAACAACGTGAAGTATCGCCTGAATGATCCTATCAGTTATTGGGACTGGTATATGCTGAGCAAGGCTGAACAAAGACTGTTTGTTCCGGAGACATACGTCACCATCGACAGTTGTAAGATAGTGAAAACAGGAGTGGTCTATCCTCCGGGCTATGTGATGTTGCCAGAGGAATATGATGTTTTGTCGTCTGCCGCTGCGGAAAATAAGCAAGAGCTTGAGGAAGGCAAACCTACCGTATCGGCAGTCGTCTGGATGACGAAGGATGCAAATGGCAATGATGTGCCAATGACCGACAAAAACGGTAACACACTGTACAAGGCCTTTGACTACATCTTCCGCGAGTCGAACAATATGCGCCACGAAACAGGCTATATCCTGACCTACAAGGTGGATAACCCCTTGGAGTGGAATTCTTATTACATTAAAAAATCTGCTACACCAAACGTTACTGAACCTTGGCGAACAGACAAGACGCGTGAAGACAAGACAGGAGATGCTAATTACCACTACAGTCCTACCTATCGGTATATTGGTGAGGCTGCAGGTGAATTGCTTGGTCAGCGTGACTACGAGGTTGGTAACTTGATCTCTCAAGAGGTTCATCAAACCTATCAGACAGCAGTTGCTACTAATAGCTTATCAACTGTTGGTCATGCTACATTCAAACCAGCCTTTATCATGAAAGACGAGGTAGATGATGTCCACAAAACTGTGAATGGTGAACTGGTGACGCTCAACCTCAATCCAGGTGCTGCCGTAGCAGAAGAAGAGTTCTCTGCTGCTGACTGGGCTAGGATAAGTCCTCATAAGGAAGCGGCTTATATCAGTACCAAGACCATTACGCTCAGTGAGACGGAATATATCTCGCTCAATATGAAGATGGGTAAGACAGAGTTTGAAAAGTATAAAACGGATTACCCTGCTTTGGCCACAGAAATCGAGGAAAGTGTGATGCCGGCCTATTACTGTACGATGGCAGGATCGTATGGCGGTGACTACTATGCTAAGGGTACGAACTACCGTGCACTGGCAGCGTGGAGTTCTATGTCGGAGGCAGACAGGGAAAAATTTGAATTCAACTACGATGCCTTCGACCTGCTTATCGACAGCAATTATAGGTTGTCAGACGGCAGGAAGTATCAGTACGATCTCCCATATAATGATAATGGGCAGGTTGATTTCGATCCTTCTACTGCAACTGCTGCCCAAAAGGAGCAGATGATCTACTCGCTTGAAAAGCCTGTAGATTACCAGGCCACGTATAATGGTAGTTCAAATTTGACATATACTGATGCAAGTAGTGTTTCTCATACAATAACTGTTGGTCAGGAACTGACGCGTACGGCGTATGAGGCCATACCTAATGAGCAGCGCCACTATGCGCCCATCACGATTGTAAAAGATGATGATGGTAACTTGGTGACTGAATATTATGTCGTTAAAACGGCATTCTTCTATGGCGACTCGAACTATCCGGTTGGAACAATTATCACAGAGTCTACCTACCAAGGCTTGCTTACTGAGTACCAGCCTAATGTTACGAAACTGACCTTTGCTTCTACTGTGAGCGAGGGTGACACCTACTATTACTGCCGTGAGCCATATACGGTAAACGAGAAGGGTGAGGGTGCTAATCCTGCAGTTTCAAGTGCAATTTTGACAGGAAACGAAAGTTGGACTTCTGGCACTGAAGTGCCTGTCGGCTTGGTCATCGACAACTACAGCAGCCTGCCCAACAAGCAGAAGGACTTTGTGATTCACGGCAAGTCGCCGGTGGAGACCTCGACGCTCTTCGTGAGCCGCAACTCCGACATCTTCGACCTCTCGAAGGAGAAGATTATCACCGTTGTCTATCAGTATGACTACGACGAGAGTGATGTGTCGAAGAACCATATCACACCCATCCAGGAGCGCCATGTGGTGAACATCCACATCACGTTCAAGAGTGGTGCGCCCACCGTGGAGGACATCAGTGCGCCGAAGATTGTCATGCCGGGCACGGGTATCACCATGAAGGAGCCTTTCGTCACACCGGGAGCCTACGAGGTGACTGGTGGCGGATGGGAACTGTTTGAGGATATCCGCGATGTGGAGACCCACACCAACGGTATAGAATACCACCCTGGCACCGATCCGCTCTACTGGTATCAGGATGGCTTCTATCTGGCCTACTATGCCCAGACCTATCTCGGCAAGACCTATTCGAACGAGGTACAGGTGAGCGTGGCCAACTCCCACGACCTGAAGAAGGTGATGGATGCCAAGACGCATCACTACTACATTGACAAGTCGAACGTGAAGCGTGATCCGAAGATCTATATCAACGACTACAGTGGCACGGGTGAGAACGGTCTCGACATGCTGAAGAGTCTCTTCGACATCAGTTTGCTCGATGACAGCAAGGTCAATACTGATGCGAATGGCCTCATCACTACGATTAAGACTCCTAATCCTGATGATGAAGAGACTACTGACAGCCCGTTCAAGGGCCATGCCCTGCTCAAGGATCAGGTGAAGGCCGCCCAGAACCTGGAGTTCTTCATGCGTACGAACATTGATTATCCAAGTACGAGTACGTGGACACCGATTGCCAACAATGCCGGTGAATGCTTTGAAGGTACGCTCCATGGCGATGGCTATTATCTCAACGGACTTGGCAGTTCGCTCTTCAACCATCTCTGCGGACAGGTATATAACCTCGGCGTGATGGGTTCGTTTACAGGTGCCGGTATCGCTGAGTCTGGCCCTGGCTATATAGAGAACTGCTGGATCAAGACTACAGGTACGCCAATCGCTACCTCTACGACTGAATCTGGTGTAACTGTTAATCATTATCCTGTATTCGGTAATCCGTCACGTTCAGGCACATCAGATCTTACGCAGGTGGTGAACTGTTACTATCCCGAAAGTAATAATTTTGAGCCCTATCCTGAGACATACGCCCCAGGTAAGGCCACGCAGATGCCTGACAAGTCGTTCTACAACGGTGAGGTGGCCTACAACCTCAACGGCTTCTACCTGAAGAAGCGCTACTACGACAACAATACTTCTTGGACAGGTACAAAGAAACCCTATTACTTCTTCAATGATGTTGACGGTACGCTGACACTGGTTCAGAATCCAGGCAATTATCCTGAGGCCTATGCCTTCTATCCGATAGATGAAGATGATGCATCGAAGAAGGTACGTGGCTATGTGGAGGATCGCTTTGCCGACGGTGACTTCATCTATGCCAGCGGTAAGATACCGGATGATGTCAACAAACGGCTTTATGTGCCGGCGTCACCGTCATCGGAGATCCCGACAGGCTATTACCCCATCTGGCCCGACGACTATATCTTCTTCGGTCAGCGGCTGAACTTCGGACATGACGAGGCTCGCCCGCATCAGGATGTGCCGTCGCCCATTGTCAAGAGTCCTGTGGATCTTGACCGTATCCTGACCCTGTTGGATGAAGAGGATGCAACGAACAGTGTCTTTGGCAACCGCGTCTACCGTGCACCAGCTTATTTCCGAAGCAGTAAGATGGGTGTGGCTCACTTCAACCCGAATGCCGTCTTTGCAAAGAGCAAGAAGGGTGATGCAACGGTGATTGCCTATAAGGACATGACAGCCATCGACTTTACGGGCTACCATGACTACAGTGCAAGCAGTTTCACAGAAGGATGGGCTGACCCAAGCACTTCAGGATCGTCTTATTGGACTTACCTGTCAACACAGCCGCAGAAGCCTGAATCAACACAGGCTTTCTTCCCGCCACTGCTCGATGACGACGGACTGGTTGGCTTCACAAATGTAGACCTGACAAAGAACCTGTTGGCCTATACGGGCACCACGGCACCTGCCGTCAAAGCAACCAACGATGTCGTAGCGGCCAAACTGCCGGATCTCGCTTATGTTGAAACCAACAGCACCTATAAGACTGCTAAGCCGTGGGATAGATATTCGTCGGTGGAGAAGATTTATGGTCACAGGGTGGAGTTGACCTCTGGCGGCTATGTTGCCCCAAACGATCACTTCCTCATGGATAAGGAGGACTTCAATGCACCTATAGCCTACTCGTTCGCCGAGAATATGCGAATGTGGTACCAGCGTGAGCCTGAGAACTACGTGGGTAAGTTGAAGGATGCTTCTGGCAACTACCGCAACGATGCCGGATGGGAAGGCATCAGTCTGCCCTTCACCGCCGATCTCGTCACCACCGATGTCAAGGGTGAGATCACCCACTTCTATAAGGACAGCCGTTCGGTAAATGATAATAATACGAAGACGGGTCATGAGTACTGGCTGCGTGAGTTCACGGGTGGTGCCATGTCTGATAAGGCAGGAGAGAATAATATATTTAAGGCAGACATGAAGTATCCTGGCTATGGCAATGACAACATTACTGGAGTAACTAAGAATTACACTAATACCTTCCTGTGGGACTACTATTATTCCTACAACTCCTACGACGATGCCAACCATGATGACTATCAGGAAAAGGAGGATAATTCCACATATTATTACAAAGGTACTCACACCTACGAGAACTATCTGCGCCTGGCTAATGGTACGCCTTACATCATCGGATTCCCGGGAGAACGCTATTATGAGTTCGACCTGAGCGGCTCGTTCAGCCCGAAGAATACGTTGAGTTGGGGCGTGGAGAGGAACCTTGCAAAGCAGTTTATCATCTTCTCCTCGAAGCCTGGTGATACTCACATTGCCGTGAGTGACACAGAGATGGGAGGTGTGACGAAGACCGTGGATGGTAAGACGTTCACCTTCAAGCCGAGTTATCTGAACGATTCTGAACTGGAGACAGGCAAGTACGCTTTCCTGCTCAACTCAGACGGCAACAGTTATGAGGAGGATAAGGTGAATACGACGGTAGCGAAGGTATCCGCCTTCCGCCCGTACTTCACGTCGACGGCAGTTGCTTCTTCTGGTGGTGGAGGTGCTCGTCCTGTCACACGCAGCATCGTCTTCAGCAATGAGGACTCAGAGCTGAAGGGCGTGGTAGAGCGCGGTGATCCGAAGGAGGAGGCCGCCGGCACCCTCAACATCTATGCCAAGAAGCATAAGATTATCGTGGAGTCGGCACTGGGCTACACCACCGATGTGCGCATCGTCAACCTGGCGGGCATGACCATCAATGCCTTCACCATCGAGCCGGGTGAGACCGTAGAGACGCGCATCAACAATGCTGGCGTTTACATCGTCGAGCCGTCGGAGGCCCGGTTCATCAAGAAACTTTCTGTGAAATAAGAAACAGTTATGGGAACAAATGTGGTAAAAGCGAATGTGTTAAAGAAAACAAAGAGTTACCTTTGGGTAAGTTACCTTTGGGTAATATTTTGTATCTTTGTGGCGTTAAATTACTAAAGCTGGGATTATGAACGCGCCATTTCAATACGGAACACTTGCTACGAAGGAGAATTTCGTCGACAGGGTGGAAGACAGGGCTCAGTTGAAGGGCTTCCTCTCATCACATATCAATGTGATGCTAATTTCACCACGCCGTTGGGGAAAGTCTTCGCTGGTTAAGGTTGCAATGGAGGAACTTGCGAACGAAAATAAAGACGTACGTGTTTGTTTCATTGATGCCTTCAGTATAGGTTCTGAAGCAGAGTTCTACAGAACCTTTGCCAGTCAGGTAATTGCTTGTGCTTCGACGAAGATGGAGAAACGCATTCAGGATGCCAAGAAATTCCTGACAGGGGTTGTCCCGCAAGTGGTAATTAAAGATGATGTCACTAATTTCATGGCTTTCGACGTGAAGTTCGTGCCTCAGGAACAGGATAAGATGGATATCCTGCGTTTGCCAGAGACGCTCGCTGTGGCAAAAAGCATAAGAATTATTGTGTGTATTGACGAATTCCAACAGTTGGCAAGCCTGCCTGGCTATAAGAATATGGATGGCAAGATGCGGTCTGCCTGGCAGCAGCAACAGCATGTCACGTATTGCCTGTATGGCAGTAAGCGTCACATGATGATGGATATCTTCAACAACGCTAATTCGCCCTTCTACCGTTTCGGACAGATGCTTTTCCTTGACAAGATACCCAAGAGGGAATGGATGCCATTTATCAGGGAATCGTTCGAGAAGACGGGCAAGCACATCTCAGAGGCTTTTGCCTGTCAAGTATGTGATACGGTGGAATGTCATTCGTGGTATCTTCAGCAATTATGCTATTTCATCTGGAATGCGACTACCGGGGAGGTGTCTGAGCAGGCGTTTCTGTATGGTTTGCGACAGCTCATCAACACCAACTCTCCGATGTTCATGAGTGACACAGAGGCGCTGGCCCCGAGTCAGATAGAGATGCTCAGGGCTATCAAGGACGGTGTGCAGCAGTTGTCGTCGACAGAGGCAAAGAGATCGTATGCCTTGGGGAACCCCAACACTATCAGCAAGAACAAGAAGGTGTTGAAGGATAAGGACATCATAGAGGAGAGAAGGGGCAAACTGGTGTTTGTAGACCCAGTCTATCGTCTCTGGTTCTCACAAGATTATTAAAAAGATTATATGAAACGAAATATGAGTAATATGAACAATATAATGATGAAATTATTCACCGTGGCGCTGCTGATGATGGTCAGCCTGGGCGCACGGGCAGAAGTAAAAGTGCTATTCGGAGAAAAGGGTACCGAAAAGTATGAAGGTAAAGGCGGTACCATTCAAGTAAAGCAGGAGGAGTCCCGAGTCGGTGGAAAGGTCACCGTCCGCCTGGCCTTCATCCCCGAAAAGAACTACACCTTCGATGAGCAAAGTCTCGAAGTATATAAAGTCTTTTCCCCAGAATCAGCTACTGCCCGCGCTCTGGAGATTGACGGCGACGCCCTCAAGCTTGAGGAAGACAAATCCACGAACCCCTCCGAAAAGCACTACCACGTCGAGATCGACTCCAAGCTCGCCCTTTGGGTGAAGGTGGCTCAGTTCATCAGCGAGTCAAAGGCTGATCCAACAAGATCAGGAGACTATTCTGGAACGTATTATATTGGTAGTGTTGGCTATAAAGAAGCAAATACGACAACTAACTATTACCTTTGTCCTACGGAAGGATGGTGCTACTACCAGGCTATTGATAACTTTACGGGAACAGATAATGGCATGCCGTTCCTCACCACCTATCAATGTCGAGACGGTGTCTATGATGTCAGGAAGGCCATCTGGACAATAGAAAAGGCCCCTGCTCCCAATGAAGCCTACTACTATATCAAACAAGCCTCAACTGGCAGGTACTTAACTTCTAACGGCAAAATAAATACAACGAATAATGCAGACCGTTTGCGTGTGCATTTGGAGGCTGTTGCTCAAGAGAATCTTGATGACAAGGAACTGTTCACGATTGAGTCGGACAATGGACATTATGTTATTTCTCCTAAGGATGTTGTTGGTGGAGCAGCAGACAGGAAGTGGTTAGTAGTAAATGGTGGTAACCAAAACGCATTGACAGGTCAACAAGGCAAACAAAATGGTCCAACAGGTTATACAAATACAGCAGGTATTATCGGTGTATATACAAAGACTGACAGCAATGCTCCATTTTATTTGGAAGAAGCGATAATACCCCCTGCCTTTACTATCAATGCCGATGGTTCTGTTGAGCTTTCTTCTTTGGAGGGTACTTCCATACGCTACACTACAGACGGTACGACCCCAACGGCCGGAAGCACTGAGTATACAGCAGCTATTCAAGTCACCAGTACTATGACAAGCATCAAAGCGATTGCCATTCGGACAAGTGACAATAAGGCGTCAGATGCCGTCACTCTACCTCTGCACACTTATACCTACTACATTGTAAACAAGTCAGGCGACATTGCCATCAAGCAGGTTGTCAAGCAGGCTGAGGGAAAAGCGCTGGGCAGCATGGCTGACGACATACCTGCCGACATCCGAAGTCCCTATCTCATAGGTGAGACTGTGACGTTCTATTCATTCGATGAAGCATTCACATCAGCCGAACAA
>JAEEGL016465030.1_pt1 | contig 27500 bp, 26 predicted proteins | sample 9134231 | NCBI WGS metagenome assembly JAEEGL01 (sample SAMN16246548, study PRJNA631951) | gut metagenome | biome: gut microbiome; feature: rumen; material: fiber-attached | host: Bos | place: Iran: Karaj | collected 2018-10
ACTGAATAGCTGAAGTATATACCACAAAAGCAGATTTCCTTACAGTCAGAAAACAAATAGAAGAATTATGATATCATATTACAGAAGCAGATTTACATTACTTCGCAGATAATACTGTTAGTTTAGAATGACATGACTTGGAAGTATTCAACCATCTATTAGATAACTTAAATGACAATGACGATGTAGATCACGTTTATCATAATGTAAACTTAGACTAAATATGTTAAATTACCATTCTTATGAAACATTCTCAACTCAAGATTGACCATGAATCAGAATGGTATTTTTTCTACAAGGCTGTCCATTTCGCTGTCTATATTGTCAAAATCCAGATACAATTTCCACAGATAAAAACAAGCATATATCTAAAGAAAAAATATTAAAACTCGTCTATAAAGAAAAAGAATATATAAAAGATGGATGAGTTACTTTTTCTTGATGAGAATGTCTTCTACAAATCAAAGAATTAATCCCCGTTTTAAAACTATTAAAAGAAAATTGATTTCATACTTGTTTAGATACAAACTGATTCTTATTAAATGATGATGTAAAAGAAGCCTTAAAATATACAGACCATGTTTTACCAGATATTAAATGAATTACTCCACAATTACACAAAAAAGTTACATGAACTCCAGATCAAACATCTCTAGATTTCATTCGCTACATCGATGAACAATGAAAAAATTATTGGATAAGATATGTGGTAGTACCAGGACTAACTGATAATGAAGTAGACATCAAAAAAGTATGAGAATTTATTCAGTCACTTAAAAATTTTCAAAGAATAAATTTACTACCATACCACACTATGGCAGTTTCAAAACGAAAAGATCTCTGACGAGAGTATCCACTTCAATGAACTCCAGCCGCAACAAATGAAGATATTAAAAGAGTTAAAGATATCCTAAGCAAATATATAGATTCAGAAAAAATTCAATAACAGTAGAATAAAGAATTATCACATATATTCTGACTCTAATATATAATTATTCTCATCATCTAAATCAATAAAAATCTTATACACATCTCATATATAAAAATCTCACCTCTGTGAATGCAGATGATATGTTTCCAAATCTTGTTTCTTATATTCCAGCAAATCTATTTCCGAATCTATATTATTTCTTTTAATAAAATTAGCATCCATTCTCTTTAATTTTAAATCTGAAATTTTTTCATCTAACTGCTTTTTAATATTACTTCTATCTTGTAAATCCAAACTTATTCAATTTTTTCCATAAAATTCATCTAACTTCAATTCTAAATCTGTTTTACCTATAATTTCAGCTCAACTACAATAAAGACCCCTATACTTTTTTTCTCAATCAGACAAAATAATATAATATCAACTATCATTCTCCGAACTACCAAACTCAAATTCTACTATTTTAACTTCTTTCTTTTCCACATTTCAGCATTCAATATTCTTAAAAAATTTAATTCTATTTTTTACTTTCAAAACAGCAAATCATATTATAAAGCAAAAAATCAATACACATAATAACACCACCCAACTAGGCAAATTCTTGAATATATCAAATAAAAAACTAATTAACGGAGACAAAAACATCATAATAACTCCAAATATACCAACTATCAAAAATCGATCCTTAGCTTTAATTTCTCTCGTTTCTCGATTCTTACTATCCTTTTGTACTGTAACATATCATTTTTTATCTAAAACAGATACCTGTTTATGATTATTACTCTTCTTCACCATAATTTAATGACATATATAAAATTATATCACACAAAAAATATTATAATCTATTTTTAAGATTTTGCAAAAAATTAGGAAGAATTATAATTTTAATCCATATTCTTATCCATTATTTTATAAAAAAGCTGACTCATACAGTAAGCCAGCTTATTTATATTATTATAGAAAACTATTAAGATTTTTTACCCTTTTCTGCAAAAGTTTTAGCTGCATCTCCGAAACCTTTAACTGCTTCCAACAATTCCATAGGAATCATCCAAATTGTTGTATTAGATTGATCACTTGAAAGATCATTAATTGATTGTAGTGTTCTCAAATGTAATGCACCTGGAGTTTTTGAAAGCATAGTAGCTGCCTCAACCAAGTTTTGAGCTGAAGCTAGTTCTCATTCAGAAGTAATAATCTTAGCTCTCTTTTCTCTTTCTGCTTCAGCTTGTTTTCAAATAGTTCTTTGAAGATCAGCAGGAATAATAATATCTTTCAATTCAACTGAAAGAACATCAACTCCCCAACTATCAGATTTTTCATCAACAATAGCTTTAATTTTTTGACTAGCCTCTTCTCTTTTTGCAAGCAACTCATCAAGTTCAAATTGTCCAACAATATTTCTCATTGTTGTTTGAGCAAATTGAGTCATAGCATAATCAAGATATTTAACATTAATTACAGCTTTATTAACTTCTTGTTCTTTAACTTTATAATATAATACAGCATTAATAGAACAAGAGATATTATCTTTAGTCATAGCTTCCTGACTTGGAACATCTACAGCCTTTTCTCTAATATCAACAGTTTGTGTAGTTTGAATAAATGGAATAATAACTCTAAGTCCAGGATTTAAAATTCCTGAATATCTTCAAAGAGTAAATAAAACTTTTCTCTCATACTGATTTACTACTCTTAGTCATGCAATAATAACTACAAGAATAGCAAACACCAACAATCCAACTCCTGTCATATCTATATTTGGTAATAAAATAAAAATACATAATAACAATTTTTATATAAAAATAATTTTCAAATTTGCAAGAGATTCGGATATTTTTTATAATAATATAAAATCACATTAATAAAATAAAAATAGATACATTTCATTTGCGTTTATGCATATTTTATCTATAAATCAAGTTAATATAATTTATTTTACAATACATTAAATGACTCTTTCTGAGCAAACTCAGCATCTACAAACCTTCATAAATACCCCAGACTTAACCAAATTAGAAAATATTGGAGAAATTTACCAAGAATTAATAGATTGCATAGTAGAACATAATCGCCGTTATTATTTACAAAACGCTCCAATTATTTCAGATTTTGAATATGATCAACTTTTTAATTTTCTTAAAAAAATTGAATCTGAATTTCCTCAATTAATTTCTTCAAACTCTCCTACTCAAGCTCTAGTATGACAAATAAGTGAATGATTTGAAAAAGCCGAACATAAAACACCTCTACTTTCTTTGGAGAATAGTTACAACACTGAAGACTTAAAAGAATTTGATGAAAGAATCCAAAAAGCTTTAACTAAAGAATGAGTTTATAGATATTTCTATGTAGTAGAACCTAAGTATGATGGTTTATCTGTAGAATTAATATATGAGAACTGAAAATTAAAACAAGCTATTACACGTGGAAATTGATACATTTGAGACGATATCACAACCAACGTAAAAATGATAGATAATATTCCAAAAATTTTAAATCAAAATTTAAAGTTACTACGCGTTAGATGAGAAATTATGATGCCAAAATCTGTTCTCAAATCTATTAACGAGCAAAGAGAATTAGATTGATTAGATCCATTTTCAAATACTAGAAATGCTGCAGCCTGAAGTATAAAATTATTAGATAGCTGAGAAGTTAAAAAAAGAAAATTAGTTTGTTTCATATATGATTTATTAGAAGCTTTAGATGAAAATTGAAATACAATAGAACCCGAATTAAAAGATTTATGATTTAGTCAGGTAGATTTATCTTTTTGAAAACAAACAATTTGAGGAATTCAAGAGATTTGTACTAGAAGTGAAACCAGGCAACAATTAGATGAATTAGATTATGATTTTGATTGATTAGTAATTAAGCTTCAAGAAAATAAACCAAATAAAATCCAGCTAACAAACGAAGAAAAGAATCAGACTCTTTTTTTTGTTGAATGAGATAATAGCGAAAAGAACACTATCTCATTACGCAAAATATTATGATCTACTCAGCACCATCCAAGATGGGCTATAGCTTATAAATTCCCAGCACAACAAGCTAGTACTCAAATATTATCTGTAGATTTTCAAGTATGAAGAACTTGAATTATTACACCTGTTGCAAACCTACAGCCAGTTCAATTAAGTTGAGTTGAAATTTCTAGAGTAAGCCTACATAATTTCGATTTTATAAATGAAAAAGATATCAAGCTTCATGACTTTATTTGGATTCAAAGAAGTTGAGAAGTTATTCCATACGTTACAAGTGTAATAAAAGAAAGAAGAAGTTGAATAGAAGAAAAAATATCAGCTCCTCTATTTTGTCCCGCATGCAATTCTCCGATTATAAATATTGAAATACATTACTATTGTACTAATCCAGAATGTCCTGCTCAAATTAAAGAAAAATTAATCCACTTCTGTAGTAAAGAAGCTATGGATATCCAATGAGTTGGTGATGCAATTGTAGATATTCTAATGCAACAAAATTTAATCCATTCTGTAGCTGATATATATAAATTATCAGATATTCAAACTCAAATCTTTCTAAAAAAAATACCATGAATCTGAGAAAAAATGTTATATGAGATATCTCAACAATTAGAAGAATCTAAAGATAAAGAATTATGGAGAAAATTAAATGCACTATGAATACCAAACATTTGAAAAAAAACTGCGCAAGATATCGAAAAGTTTCTACAAGAAAGATGAGCAAAGAATTTATCAGAAATTGTAGAATTACTAACAAACGAAGAATTAATGTTACAAATAGATTGAATCTGAGAAAAAACTATTATAGCATTGAAAGAATTTTTCGCAAACAAACAAGTTAAATCAATGTTAGAAAAATTAGAATGACTATGAATTATATTTAGTACCAAAAACAGCCACACAAAAGAAAATACAAATCCTCTAGATAAACAAATAAAATCAGATAACACATTTTGTATTACATGAACTTTTCAATTCCCTCGTGAAACGATAAAATCTGAAATGGAAAAGAATTGATTCATTTTTCATGAACAGCCAAAAAAAGATACAGCTTTCTTATTATGCTGAGAAAAAGCATGATCAAAAAAAGAAAAAGCCGAAGCTATATGAACAAGAATTTACGATTCACGAGATGAAATTATAAGAATATTCCCATTTTTATGAAATCTTAAAATTGAAGAAAAAAAGACAGAATCTTGAAAGACAAATCAACCTAGCCAAATGAGTTTATTCTAAATATTAAGCATCATTAACAAATTCTAAATCAAAATAATATGATTTAGGATTTTCAGGATCTACAAAAACATTTACAGAATCTCAAACTGAGATTTTATGATTATTACAAATTAAATATGGAGTTATAGGTCATTCGTTCGCTATATCTATATATTTTTTCATAGCTTCTATGTCTTTATTTAATTCTCTTTTCTTAAAAAATCATGGATTATTTTGAAGTTCCATCTCCAAACGATTTATATTATCATTAATTTGTTTTATAACATTATCTTTATCAGCCAAATCATAGATTACTCCATCATAATTCTTTTTCATCTCTTCTTCAGTACGTCATCAATGTTCTAAATTTTTAAAAGATTCACTACTATAGGTATTTCAAGCACTATCTTTAGCCTCTAATCGATACAAATAATATCAACTAGAATCATCATTCCTGCTAACATATCTTTCTCTAACTGCAGAGACTACCGCATTTTTCATTACTCACCCTCATTCATACTTTAGTTTCTTAACTTTACGTTTATGCAAATACTTAGGGACATATTTTAACAACAAAATAACACCAAACATCAATAAAATTCGTGAATATTCACTTAAAAACATTGAAATATAGTCTTCCATTACTTCAATTAAAAATTAAAGACAATAAAATATATACAAAACATTTTACCAAATACAAATTAAATTTATTTTACCTTCACTTTTCCATTTCTATTTGATAATCAAATAAATATCAATATTACATAAAAAAACATTTTTAATCTATTCTAATCAATGACTGAGATTTTATTTCTACTTGATTACTATCCTCCTCATAAATGATGAATCGAAAATGTTTTTGAACATTTAATAAATTGATTATTAGAAAAATGATATAAAATCACATTGATAACCTCTCGTTTTCAAGATGAATTAAAAGCCTATGAAAAAGTATGAAATATGACAATATATAGAATATGAAAATGAAGAAAATGATTCTTTTTCAAATGATTTTTCAAAGCTTGTAAAATATTAAAAAGAAATAAAAACTTAAAAATAATCCATAGCTCAAGTTATAGTTCAGCCATACCAGCTAGCATACTAGCTAAGTTTTTTCATAGAAAATCGATAGTAACTATCCATGAAATATTTGGTAAATTACGAAAAGAATTAAAGCCTCGATACTCTCGCCGAATATTTGAGCTATTCGAACGGTTAATGATTAAATTTCCACACGATATATACCATTGTGTATCACTATATACATTAAATTCTCTACGTATTAAATGATGAATAGATGATAAAAAATTACATCTAATTTATAACTGAGTAGATAATGATTTTTGGGATATTGAAAAAATTAAGAAACCTGAAATAAATCAGCGAAAAGAAAAATATTGATGGGAAAATAAGTTCATTATAACCTATTATGGTCATGCATGAAAAACTAAATGAATCGATTTATTAATAGAAGCCATTCCTCAAATATTAAAAGAGAACCACGATTCAAAATTACTATTTAACATCATTCCATCAAAAAGAAGCGAATACATTATCCAACAAATTAACACAATATCAAAAAAGTTAAAAGCAGAAGATCAGATACAAATTTTTAGATGATTTTCTAAAGAAGATTTAAGAATTTTTGTTGCTTGTGCTGACATAATCATTGCTCCATCATTAGCTGAATGATTCTGATCAGTACATTCAGAAGCTTGTGCTATGTGAAAGAATTTAATAACTTCAAATCTAGCAGCAATTCCAGAAGTTGTAAGCTGAAACGTAGTTTTAATGTCTCCACCATCTAGTAAATGAATATGTGATGCCATCCAAAAAATTAGGAATTGAAAAGCTAAAAAAATCCCAGAAAAAAAATTCAGCTGGGATGAAATGATCAGTAAAATTGAATCCCTATATAAATTATAATAACTTTAAAATTTTATTCCTGGGATATAAACATAATTACTCATATCATAATTTTTAATTTGTTCAATTAATTCTCTACTTTCTTCATCAATATCATAAATCCTTTTTCAATTTACTAATGGATTTATATACCTAATCTTCGACAATAAATTTATACAAAAGTCCCCTTCATGTTTATTTTTAGAAACTATAACTTCCTTAGATTTTCTCCACTTATCAAATATTTCCTTATATTTAGATTCTTCAACTATATTTATTATAGCTTGTTCTGATAAACTATATAAATCATCTATTTTTAATAATCAATCATCTACCAAACGCTTAATAATCTCTGCAACAAATTGCATAGAATATCTTGTTCTATCTTCAATATATATAACAGATAACTTTCTTACCGCTCTAATAAATTTTCTAGCGATTTCTAGACTTTGAAACGCTAATTCATCAATACCTTCTTCATTTTTTACAACAATAATATCATTATATATTTCTTCAACATCTTCTAAACTCAAAACTTCATAACTAAATAATCCATTTGATAGTGAATATTCCAATCTATCTGAAGATAATCTAGGAGATTTATTATCTGCTATCGGATAAATCTGATAATCATTAACTTCATTCACTAATATTCACTTATCGTTTAAATATGATGTTATGATACTTGACTTAGAGATTATTTCAGCCGTTAAATCTTCTGTTGATTCTTGATTCTGATGATCTCAATTAAGAAAATCTATACAATGTTTAAATGCTGGAGTTGCTATATCGTGTAGTAATCATGAAATTGCTTGTTTTTCATCATGAGTAAAATTCCAAATTATTAATGCTACTCAGATTGAATGTTCAAGACTCGAATAAAAAAATTTACTAGAAAATAAATCTGAATATATAGTTCCACATGTAATACTAATATATTGTTGCTGTAAAAGTTCTGGAGATTCTAATAATTTTATTAACCACTCTGGTCTATCTTTTGATAAAATAGAAAAATATTGCTTAACTCTATCATCAATTTCATCTAAATAATTCATTTACTTACATCATTCAAAATAAAACTACTCAACCAACAACAATAAGCACATCACTCAAATTCAAATTACAAAACATAAAGCTTGCAATAATGACTGAGTAACCTTTGGATGTTTATGTAATTCAGGAATCAAATCCGTTCATGCTATATATATAAATAATCATGCAGAAAAAGGCATCAAAAATTCTGATATATTTTCAATATATTTCTGTAATAATAAAGCTATTCCAACTCATAAAAAAGCAGTTAAAGCTGAAAGAAAATTTAATTTTAATGCTTTAGCCTTAGTATATCATCAATGTATCAATACTCAAAAATCTCCTATTTCTTGAGGTATTTCATGTAACAAAACAGCCAACGCTGTAGCAATTCCTACAGGCATTGAAAGTAAGAATGCTGATGCTACAACTAATCAATCAATAAAATTATGAACCATATCTCCAACCAAATTCATCTGAGCAAATGAATGCTGATGAGTAGAAGTAATAGGCAAATGGCAATGATTCCAATTAATTATTTTCTCAATAATAAATCACAATAATATTCATCATAATATAAACAACGCAATAATTTCTGAATATCAATATTCTTCAACTGTTTCTGCTAATAAATGCAAGAAAGCATCTCACATTAATGTTCATGCAGAAAATGCAATAAAATAGATAAGTATCTTTTTTAATTTTTCATTAGAAATTCAAAGCGTAAGAATTCCTATTAAAGATACACAACTAATTATAAGTACGCTAATAAATGAATATATTATAGCATCTGTCATAAAATCAACTTAAGAAAATTTAAATGCAAATACTTATATTTTTATAAGTAAAAAAATCAAATAAATAAAAAACTGCTACACTATTTAATGTAGCAGTTTTAATTGTTATATAATATAATTAATCAAATTCTTGATATTCATTTCAATTTTCATCATAGGATTTACCACTAATCAACTCTCATTTATCAAAAAGAGCTTCTTCTTTTATTTGTCAATTTTCATAATATAGCCTTACTTCTCAATCTTGTAGTCAATACACATAACTTCAAGTTCATGCTACACTTAAATTTTCATAATATCAAGTTCGTAAACCATTTATTTTTCAATCCACATAATTAATCTCAAGATTAACTTGTCAATTCTTATAATATTCAACCCATTTTCAATCCATCTCATCATTTTTAAAATTTCATTTTCTCTTCAACTGTCAATTATCATAAAACATCTCATAATCCCCATATAATTTTCAATTTTTATAATTAAAAATACCTCATATTCCCCCATTTTCATAATATTGTCTTTTTTCTCATTCTAATTTTCAATCCTGATATCTTTCTATAAGTTTAATATTTCCATTCTCATAGTATTCTACTAATTTTCACTCAAGCACCCCTACATTATAATTTCATTCTGTTTGAATATTTCAATTTTCATAATATACCATTACTTCTCAATCTAATTCTCAATTTTTATAATGCTGTACTATAAACATATTTCAATTTGGATAAAATGTATATCTTACTCATTCTACTTTTCCACCTATTATATTTGATAATACTCTAATATTTCACTCTTCATCTTTTAAAACATTATTAAAATCTTCCGAATTAAAATCTTTTATAGTCAATACTTCATTAATTTTATCTGTTGTTGTATTTTCTGTTAATTCATTTGAATTATCTTCTGTTGTAGAATATGAAACATCATTCACTGAAAAATCTGAACTTGATTCTATAGTTAAATCTTCATTATTAAAATAAAAATAACATCAAACTCAACATAATAGAATTAATATTATAATTATTGAAATTAGAATTTTCTTTTTCATTTTGTTTTTTTATCTTAAATAAAACTTAATATACACATATTATATATAAAGAAATTCAAAAAATCAAAAAAGTTGCCACATTTTTATGGCAACCTCTTATAATATAGAAATTATATAATATTACTTATACTTTTCCTTTAACTTTGCAATCTTCTCAGCCTTTTCTTTAGCTTTAGCAGCTTCACGTTCAGCTCTAATTTCTTCTCTAGTCTTTACAACTTCTTTAACTTCTTCTTTCTTTTCTTCTTTTTGAGCTTTTTCATCAACTTCAGCAACAATCTTAACTACAACTTCTCTTTTCAAATCGTTGTAAGCAAATGCTACTGAATAAACACCAACCTCATTTAATTTCTTTTTAAGCTTGAATAAATGAGATTCAACTTCAATTCCGTATACTTCCTTAATTTTTTCAGCAATATCGTTTTCATCAACCTTTGCATATAATGTGTTATCTTTGTTAGCTTTTCTAACTATTTCGATTCATTCATCTGCAGTAATCTTTGAGAATAAATCTTCTAATGAAGCAGCTTTCTTTTCTCTACTAATTTTAGCAGCTTCCATCTTTTGAGCATAATTATTTTTAGCTTCCTTATCTGCAAGGATTGCTATTTTATTTGGGAATAATACATTTCTAGCGAAAATAGGTTTTACTCTAACAATTTCATATTTCTCTCCTAAATGCTTGTCATTTTGGAGCATAATAACTTCAATTGTTCTGTTAGCTGTTGATCTTTTTGCCATCTCTGAACACTAAAAAATAAAAAATAACTGTCAGTTGAGCAGTATAAGAATTCTTTTGAAAAATGCAAAGGTTTTTTTGCAAAAATAAAAATTTTAAATATAATTAGCAAAGTTATTTTTTAACTGGACTTCATAAAAGATTATGGCAGATACAGAAAATAATGAGAATCTAAGCAAAAAAGAAAAAGAAGAACAAGCCATTGTTATGCGTTATCTTTCTTTATTTAACGAGTTAGATAAATATTTTGATACTTTAGTAGAAACAGATAGATTTATGCCATATAATGACAAATTAAAACAAATCAGTGAATGAAAATTTGCTATATCTTGGTTTGTAAGGCTACACTTAAGTGAATTAAAATATTTCGGTGAATTAAGAAACCATATCGCACATGGTTTAAAAGTAGATGAATATTTATATGCCATTCCAACAGAACGTGCAATTTCTAAACTATCAGAATTTATTGAAAAAATTGTTGAACCTCCTTTATGTGTCGATTATTTTAGAAAGGAAGTTTACTCAGTTCATTTAGAAGATAAAGTTTCAGAAGTCCTAAAAAACATAAAATCTGACTGATATACATATATCCCTGTATATAACAATAATGAAGAATTTCTATGAGTGATAACTGAAAGTTGAATCCTACAACGAATCGCAGATCAAATGCTTGATCAAAATTTCATTGATCTATCTAAAGTAAGAGTAGAACATCTACATATTTCAACAGCCATAAAAGATTATATGTTTGTAAGTAGTAATATTAATATGTATCAAGCTGATGAAATATTCACAACAAGAAAAAGAAAGTGAAAAGGTTTATGAGCAATGTTTATCACTAAAAATTGAACTTCAAAAGAAAAAATAATTTGAATGATGTCTGGTAATGACATTGCATTAATTGATGACTTTGTTATGTAATTTTATGTATTGACTTTTTTGGGTAATTTGTTTATTAATTACTTGTTGTTTTTATATTCAAATTCTGAATGGATTTAGAAGGAAGAAATGTATTAGATACAGATATAAACTGAAAATCTAATAAAGAGCACCAACTTAAGTCTGATTTAACAGACATTTTTTCTGAAAATAAAAATTCTGAATTTATAGAAAAGGAATATGAAACTCTACCTAAAATAATTGAAAATATTATTAGAAAAAATTTTCTTAAAAAAGAATTCTACGAAGATTTACCTGATTGAACTAATCCTGAAATAGATAACATATGTAGTCATTCTGCATCAGATATTGAAAATAGGGTAAAAGAGGGGAAATGAATACTATTTATGAATCCTTGTATTTCTCAAACACTATACTTAATAAATAAACTTAAAAAGAATTTTTCTCATTTATCAGAACATATAGATTTATGTATAGAAACACTAAAGTTAACTAAACTAAATATACATAGCATACATACATTTATAAAGATCAAGATGCCTCATAGCGAACCAATAATCATTGATTATGCTCATGATAATGACGTTTATATATATCAATGAAAATATACAAATAGAGGAAGTCTTGCAATTATAACAGAAGATCTTCGCAGCATACCAGTAAACTCTTTCACTGAAAATGATAATATTTTTGATATCGCTACTAAAAGTAATATACTAAGAGAATGAGACTCAGCTATATTCAACTCTAGAAAAGAACAACTAAAATCTCATAATACAAAAAGTAGATTCGAACATTGGCAAGGGAAAAATAAAGAAATCAGAATCTTTAATTTATTACATTCATAATTTTATTTTTCAATAAACAAATAATGGATTGGGATAAATTAATTAAAATATTTTTAGAAAAAAATAAACAAATAAACCTTTCTGCTATCCGTGATGAAGAATGAGTTAAAATAAAACATATTCAAGATAGTTTAGAATTAGAAAAACTTATAGATCGAAAAGCTTGAATGGAAATAGCAGATATCTGAACATGATGATGATTTCCTCTAATGCCTCTAGCAGTATCTCACCCTGAATGTAATTTTACATGAATTGATTCTGTGAGAAAAAAGACTATCGCCGTTTGAGAAATGTTAGAAGAATTAAACGTTAAAAATGTTAATATGTTACGGACTAGAATTGAAGATATAAAGAACCAAACTTTTGATTTAGTAACAGCACGTGCTGTTGCCTATTCAGATAAATTATTAAATCGAGCAACTCCACTAATAAAAAAATGATGAAAAATCGCTTTAATGAAACAAGTAAATGAAGAAGAAAAACTAGTTTTATTAAACGAAGCAAAGAAAAAAAAACTAGCATTAGAAAAAGAACATTTTTACAAACTATTTGACTGAGATATTGAAAGAGTGATATATATTTTAAAAAAATAAAAAAAGTCCCCGAAAATTTGCATTTTTTTAAAAAACTGAATATACTTTAAGGAGAAAATTTTATCCTTTGAGTATTATTCATGGCAACAAACAAACAACAGACCACGAATTATAAACGAGCATTTCGAGGTGTTTTATTTATTTCTCTAATTTGAGTATGTTGGTGGGGATATTATAAATCTCTCAACTATAAATTGGAATATGACATTTCTTCTAAACAATGAAAAGTTGAAGAGATGAAAAAAGAACTTGCATGATATTCTGAAAAACCTTGATTCCAGAAATTACAGTACGTTCAAAATCTAGAGAATAGTAATAACATGATGCCTTGGTCTGATCATGTTAGAGCAATTATGGCAATATTTGATGATTTACTTGCTGTTGATAATTCTGATACTTTCAATATCGAATTCTCAAATTTTGAGATTTCACTAGAACACATCAGACTTGATTGACGCGTATCAAATTTAAGTATCCTTTACCGTGGAGCTAATTCTAACACTGGTTTAATCGCTAGATTCGAAGAATTAGATTTCTTAAATAACATATCTATTAAAACTTATGAAAAATCCACAGAAAAGTTAGGATATAAATTTACTTTAACTGCTAACGTAACTAACAATGGAAAATAATGAAATCATGAAAAGACTTATGCAAGACAGTAAACAAAATAAGTCTTCTGAAAAAGAGTCTGAAACGACTACAAAAGCAAACAATGATACTGCAGTTTCTAAAATTAGAATCGTAACTGCAAAATATAAAGTATATATCGTATTAATACTAATTTTTATATGCTTTATGTGTTTTGATTTTATTCCAGATGCACAAGATGCTTATAAATCAAGCCAAAACTCTCTTGAACAAGTAAATAACGAATTTGCAAGAGTTAATAGAGATTTGGATGATGCCAAAAAGGATGTAAAATATCTACGCAATATTGTAGAAAACGAAGAAAATCTAAAAGATCATTTGGATGAAGAATATCAACTCATGATTAAAAAGAATAATGGAGATTATTCAGAAGAAGATGAAGAAGTTGATTGTTCTAGGCTACCTGAAGATTGGGTAACATGAACATGAAAAAATAAATCTTGTGGTTACAAAATTCCTCTATCATATCTACAACTACATTCTCTTTATAATGAGAAAATGCCAGTTGATGAAAAAAGAGTTATCAAAAACTTAAATGAATATCTTATCAAACAAGATATCTGAGAAGAAAAAACTAGAGTATGAGAAATCTTAAAAATCGAAATCTGAGACCCAGAAAACGTAAACAATTGAGATGAACACTTCGTTAGTGTACCAGTTGATGTAAAAATTGAATTTGTATCAATCGAAAATCTCATTGATTTCCTATATAACGTAGAAAAAAGATTAATCAGTGAATGAGAAGATCGTATTTTATACAAAATTCAAACTGTATCATACGATGTAGTTACAAAAGACGAACCTCAAATAACAGATATTTCAATGCTAGCTTACTACTATCACGATAAAAAATTCGATGGTATTAATGAGTATGAAGCAATATTATGAACAGGTGATAAACAAGATTTATCAGAAGATGGTAGATCTGATGATAAAAAAAATAATTCATGAGAATCTTTAATTGATGAAATTTTTGATACATTATAATTTAACTTAATCATCTATTAAAATGACTGAAAAAACTCAAAAGGCAGAATTATACGATTTAGATAAGGTAATGTCCAAAAGAAGTTTAATGGATAAAATTATTGAATATTTCATAAACTCTTCAGACAAAACAAGTTTTTCATGAAAAGATAAGATTCTTTTCTATAAAGAACTCGTTTATATGATGAAAGGTTGAGTATCATTATTAGATACAATGAAAACTATTCAAACAACTTCAGACAATGCCGCAGTAAAAAGAGTAGCTAAAGATATATATTGATACCTTGATAAAGGTAAGGAATTATCTTACGCTATTAGTAGATTACCTGAATATTTTGATGAATGAGATGCTTCAATTATAAAGACATGAGAAACAAGTGGTAACTTACCAAATGTTCTACAATCACTTGCCGAAGAATATGCTTATCTAAGTGATATTAAGCAAAAATATGTTGGAGCAATGATATACCCTGCCGCTTTGATAATTATTTCAATTGTAGCTGTAATATATCTATTCGGTTTTGTATTACCTGGTATTTTTGAAACATTAAGTGGTTCTGTACAAGAAATGCCTGCAATTACAATGGCACTAAAGAACTTCTCTGACTTTGTAGTTAATTATTGGCAGAAAATTATAGTATTTGGTATTCTATTTATACTATTAGCTATTACATATGCTGCCACTGAAAAAGGTAAGAAACAAATGTATAAAATGTTAATTAACATGCCAATTGTTGGTAATATGACAAAATCTTATTACTTAATCAAATGGTCTAGATACATGAAATTAATGATTTGAAGTGGTATGGATTATGTAGATACATTTAGATTATTACGTGATATATTGGATATCCCTTTATATCAATCTATGATTGAACATGTACTAGCTGATATCTCACTATGAAAAAGTTTATATGAACCAATTAGTGAGCATACAGATATAATTCCATCAAATGTTTCTGTACTAATAAAAGTATGAGAAGAAACAGCTAACTTGGAAAATGCAATGCAAAATGTTATTGATATTTACCAAGAAGAACTAGATAATTCAATCAAAAACTTCTCAAAAGCAATTGAACCTCTAATCTTAGTATTTGTTTGAGGTATCGTTCTTATGATTGCTCTTTGAGTATTTAGTCTAATATTCGCCGTAATGGATTCAGCAGGAATCTAATCAAGATGAATATTTAATAATTAATGAGAATATTATGAAGAAAAAAGTAAATAAGAATAATATATCAACCAAAGCTTTCACTCTGATAGAAATGATTATAGTTTTAATAATCATGTGAATATTATTAATATTTACTGTTTCTTTATCTGGATGACAAATACAAAAAATAAAAGACAAATCTGTTAAAGAAGCAATCTTAGCAGAAATGCAATCACGTTATTCAAGAAATCTATGATCATCAAGTTTTGCATGAAAAATGTATGATCACATGGAGATTTCATTTAAAAAGAATGCTAATAATGTTAATTTCAATTATATAGCAAAGGATTCAGAAACTAGTTATCTTGTAAATTCATTAGTTAATAATTTTACAATCAGATATCTAAGTTATAATGGATATTGAGCCAATCCAAAAAGCGAAGAAGAAGTAACTTTGAAATATTATCCATATAAAATATCTTGTGAAATTGGTAATTGAAATGAAAATCTAATTATTGTTACTAAAGTAAATAACAGCAAAAATTATTGCTTTGAAATTAACCAAAAAAATTGTAGACTAGTTGAGATATCAGAAACAAAATGTAAGACAATAAGACAATTAGCCTGATTACAAGAATAAATATTGTTTATAACATAATACAACCATGAAAAAACTTAAAGCGTTTACATTAATAGAAATCCTTATCGTTATTATAGTTTTTTGTGTTGGAATTTTGGCTGTATTACTTTGATTATCACAAACACTAAGAAACAAAGACTATGCTATGACACAAATTAAGTCAGCATTTTTTGCTCGCGAATGAATCGAATTAATCTTTAATTTACGTGATGCTAACTATCATAAAGAATTACCTTGGAATTGTATATTCAATTATGCAACAATAAATCCAACAAAAGTATATGAAGAAAATGTTAACCCATTTTGTGATAAATTACTTGAGCCAGGAACTATTTTAAAAATCAGTATGTGAAAAGAAGATAAATATCTTAATACTGAAGTTTGAGCACTACAAAACGACTTCGAAAAAGATTTTGAAGAATTTCAAATATATCTCCACACATGAAGTAATAATTGATTTACATACGATTACCAAAAAGACAATGGAGAAAAAACATGATTTGCAAGATACTTAAAAGTTGAACAAGTTGTAACAGAGGCATGAGATATAAACGATAAATTACTAAAAATTGAATCTCATGTTTTATACCAAAGATGAACATTAACTGGAGAAAAAGTTATGGAAACATTCATTTGAAATTATGAATTTTAAATTTTACTTAATAACACATAATGAACAGAAAGACAAATCTAAAATGATTCACATTAATAGAGATGATAATCGTAATGGTTATCATATGAATTTTAGCAGTTGTCTTATCTGAATCTTACTTAACAATTTCAAGAGTAGCCCTAAGAGTTGAACAAGAAAAGAATTTATCAGAAGAATCGCTAGTATTAACACAAATTTTCCAAGCTATTGCAGATGAAGCTACAATAGATTATGATAAATATAGTTCTGAAAACCTAACAAGAACTGAATGATTTACAGAAAAATTATATCTTACATGAGAAGTTTGGTCTTGAACAAGTATATATACAGAATGAAATTGTTTAGAATTAGATGAAAGTCTTAATTTTACAAATGACACACAAAAGATACAAGATTATAGTTGATGTACACTCATACTAAATCAAAATGGTAAGATAACTCCCCTAACATCTCCTTGAAAAGTTATTACTTCAAAAGTAATGTTTAAAGTTATTCCATTCAATAGCGATGATTATTATTTCAATAATTCCAACTGAATTGTAATAAATAATCTTCATCAACCAGCTTTCTGGTTGTTTATCAACTTATATGCTCCAATATATAAACCAACATGAACCAATAAAATAAATATTCCTTTACAATTATTTTTTAATCTAAACTTATAACATGAAAGAATTAATATTAAAACTTAGAAATAAAAAATATAAAGGTAATATTTCATTACTAGTCATTCTGATATTACTAGCAAGTTCTATAATAGCATTATTATCAATTAACCAAATTCAACACTTACTTACTTACTGAAATATGACATTCAATTATTTTAGATCATTTTATATAGCAAAAGCCTGAACAGAATTTTGACTAACTGAAGTATACTATCGTGAAGCTTGATTCCAACAAACAATAAATAGTTGAGATACCATAGTGACACAAAACCTAATATGAGCTTATTCAGGATTTAAGCCATATTTTACAATGTGAATTGAATCAAATTTCATAAACTTAACAGATGATATTAGATATACAAAAAGATGCGATGATAATAATAGAATTATCTTAGATTCATGAGAATGAATTATGATTTCATTATTTCAAGATATAACAAGTTGAATTAGAAACATTCTTAGCGAATGAAGCCAAATTAAAGCTCTTGATAATATAGAAATTATTAAATTAGAAACAAGCAACCTTAAATGGTATTGATGATGAAAAAAAGAGTTTACCTACTGACTATTCGCTTATGACAATGATTACAATATGAGCAATATTGTTGTAGAAACATGAACTGACTTAAACTCATTTCTTACAAACCATACAAACAGCATTTCATGAAATCGTAGATATCTAACAATCAAAAATTCATGAACCAATAAAGTGTGATTTTGTATAAGAAAAAAATGAGGTGGATACATTCCGTATTCAAATTCATTAATAGATGTTCAAGCAAATTACGCAAATATGGAAGTATGACTACAATCTATTGTAAAGAAAGAAACTCCTTCTCGGTCATTAAATAAATTAGAATTAGAATAAATATAATTTCAGTTGATTTTAACTCCAGTTTTATTAGATAATCATTTTATATATAATTTTATTTTTCGTAAAAATAAAATGACAAAGAAAATTACATTTCTAAGTTTATTAGTCCTATTTTCATTCCTTTATTGATGCGAATCTAGCAACAATCCTGAATCAGTATGTACAAGTGATTGACCATGTGAACAATGATCTAACATCGAATCTAATATAGAATCTAATACTGAAAATTATGAAGAAGAAAAAATTAATTGAGATATAAAAGAAACTCCAGAATTTGCAAAAGAAGAAAATTGAGATACTACATCATCTTTCTGAGATAGAGAAGATACTAACACAGAATCTACAAATTAATATACTAAAATAAAATATTTTAATATAAAAGCAGTTAAGAACTACAATATTTTTTTATTTATTTTAAAAACATACATTAAAAGAGAAAATCTTCTTTATTGTATTTTTTATAAAAATTATTATAACTAATTTAGTTTTATTTCCTTCTCCTTGCTAATGGCCCAACAAAATACAGCACTTGTCCTAATTGGACTTCAGGAACTATGGAGAGATAAAAAATCTGACTATTACCTACGTAATATGGATGCTTTAATAGATAGAGCTTGCTATCTAATCCAATATGCCAGAGAAATGAATTATAGAATTATTTTCATAAGACATACAGAAAAAGAGTGACCTTTTGCAGATAAAGATCCACTCTCTCAAATTATTGAAGATCTTTGTCCACAACCAGAAGATATAATAATTAAAAAGACCAAGATTTCTTGTTTCTATAAAACAAACCTAGAAGAACATTTACAATGAATTAAAAATATAGTAGTTGCATGAATTCCAACAAACCTATGTATCAGAATGTTCGTAGAAGAAGCCTATGACAGAGAATATAATCTTGCATTAATCGAAGATATATGCCAAACGTATAATGACAAATTACAAGATTTCACACTCGATGATTTAAATGAATCTAGACCAGACTTAGATATTGTAAGATTAGAGAAATTTCTTTGATAAAAAATCTGAATTTTATTACACTTCCTTAAATAAAATGCAATGAGCTAAACTAGTTAGTGAACTAATCCAAGACCACCAACCTGAACGTATCCTAGATTTAAAAGCTAGAAAATGATATTTTAGCATTCTAGCAGCTAGTTATTGAGCTAAAGTTGATGTACTTGATGATATAGATAACGCTGAATACCCTGATTATTTAAAAGAACATCCAAATATTACATATTATAAATGAAAGGTTGAAGATTTCCAATTCAAAGAAAAATATGACTTCATTGTTGCAAAACATATCGTAATGTATTATCCAAAAGAATTCATTCTAGGAAAACTTATGACAGACATATATACACACTTAAATAGAAATTGATTATGCTTCATAACGTATCATCTTCCTGATTCATACACAATGACTCACAATGAATGATTACATCAATATTGCTTAGATGATTTCAAATGATTAAATTGAAAATTTATACTTAAGGACTTCTGAAATTATACTAATCCTGTATCTTGAGAAATAAATAAAGAACACCACGTAGAATATGTGGTTCTGGTAAGACAATAATATTTATAAAAATAATATACAAAATTAAAAATGCTGATTGATATAGTAGATCAATACGATTCTGAAAAAAAACAATATTTTAAAGACCTTCGAACAAAGGTGATTTTACAATTATCAACACAGCAAGACCATAAAAAAATAGTAGCATTTTTATCTAAAGCGTGAATTATAAATATAGAAGATACTGAAAAAAAAGTATATATTGGATTCCCTAATGACTTTATGCTAGCACAAGCAAAAAAGATATTTAATAAAAGTTTAAAAGAGGCTGTTCAGACAGTATATAACCCACAGTATTCAATAGAATTTATTATTTATCCCCCATTTGCTAATGGAAGTGATTTATTAATAGATTTATGAGAATTATTAAATATTAAAGGTTCAAAATCTAAGAAAGCTGAACCTATTCCAAGTTCAATCAAAGATCAATTAGCAGGCTACTTTTGAATACTCATTGATCCATCATTCAGATTTGATAATTTTGTTGCGTGAGCAAACAATCAATTTGCATTTTCTGCAGCTAAAGCAGTTGCTGAAAATCCTTGAAATGCTTACAATCCCCTATTCATATACTGAAATGTATGATTAGGTAAGACACACCTCATGCAGGCCATTTGAAATGAAATAATTCAAAATAATCCAGATAAAGTTGTAATATACCTTCCAGCCACAAAATTAGTAGATGAAATTGTTCAAGCATTACAACATAACAAAATGTCTACTCTAATGAGAAAATTTGAAGATGTTGATGCATTATTAATCGATGATATACAATTTTTAGCAGACAAAGATAAGACTCAAGAAATATTCCATAATATATTTAATGATTTTCAATCAAAGAAAAAACAGATCATTATATCATCTGATCGTCCTCCTAAAGAATTGTTACATATTGAACCAAGATTAAAAACAAGATTTGCTTTATGATTAGTAGCAGACATACATGCTCCAGATTATGAAACAAGAATAGCAATTCTACAATCAAAATTAGAGATAAAGCAAGAAACAATCGATCCTGAATTATTATCAATTATCGCTCAACATATTACATCAAACGTTCGTGAATTAGAATGAGCTCTAAATATTTTATTAACAAGAAAAACACTAAGCTGAAACGAGATTACAGAAGATGATGTATATACAAGTTTACAAACACTTTGATATTCAACTCAATGACATATTAATATATATGATGTAGCAAATAAAAACTGAAAATCACAAAAGAATTTTGATACAATAGTAGAAATGGTTGCAAATTATTATTCAATCTCCGTTGCAGAACTAAAATCAGATTCAAGAAAAAAAGAAATAACAACAGCAAGACAAATTTTAATGTTAATAGCAAAAAAACAATTCAGACGAACATTAGAAAAAATCTGAATGTATTTTTGATGAAAGAATCATGCAACAGCGATATACGCTATTTGAAATATAGAAAAAAAGCTGAAGACCGATACCGATATTCAGCATGATTATCAAATATTTACAGAACGAGTAGAACAATAATTATAAGTTCTTAATAATTTTTTTAACAACTCAAACAATCTTGGTCTCATCATAAGGATCAATTTCTACGTTATCAAAGAATCTATTAACTGACTGTAAAAATACTCACTCATCTGTTTTTATTATTTTCTTTAATTTAGGAAGTTGGTTATGTACAACAAATACATAATCATTTGGGTCATAACTCTCCTGTTGGTGAATTAACACCAAATCCCCATCTTGAATTTTAGGTTCCATAGAATTTCATTTAGCACGAACAAAGAAACAGTTTTCTAAATCATGCATTCAAACAAAAGCCATAGTCACAGGAATACGTTCTTGAGTATATTCATTTATAACAGCCTTTCATTGGTTTCAGCATTGAGCAAAACCAAATATAGGTAACTGAACTATATCAGTATATTTATCTGTAACAGATTCACGTACTAAACGATATCAGCTCTCATCTTTTACAAAATATCATTTCAATACTAATTGATTTAACTTATTCAACACAGTTTGAGGATGTTTAACTCAAATTTCAGCAGCAATCTCTCTTAATGTAAGTCACTCTCAATTGGTATTTTTCTTAAAGAAAAGAATTAAAGCTTTCTGTACATCATCTAATTCGTACTTCATAAGTAATATATAACTATATAAAACGAAATATATTTAATATTTCTATATCCTTTATAAAAATCTCTTTGACAATGTCAAATGTTTTTTGACAAAATATCTTAATTTTTTGACAATTTTTAAAACACAGGTTAAAACTAATAAAAAATCTCTTGCATTTTTAAAAAAATTTATTACGATGGGTGTGTTATAATTTTTTACCCATTTATTAAAAACAAACATGCCAACGACGAAAGATTCAGCTGAACTAAAAAATGCCCTTGCAAGCATCGAAAAACAATTCGGAAAATGAGCTGTAATAAAAATGTGAGATCATTCAACATTTGGATTAGTAAATACATTCCATAGTGGATCTTATATACTTGACTTAATATTATGATGAGGTTATCCAGAATGACGTGTAGTAGAAATATATTGACCAGAATCAAGTTGAAAGACAACAATAGCATTACATGCAATTGCTGAGATACAAAAACGTTGAGAAGTTGCTGCATTCATTGATGCTGAACATGCACTAGATCCACATTATGCAAAGAAATTATGAGTTAATATTGATGACCTACTTCTAGCTCAACCAGACTATTGAGAACAAGCTCTACAAATAGCAGAAGAACTTGCAAAATCATGATGAGTTAAATTAATTGTAATTGATTCAGTTGCTGCACTAGTTCCTAAAGCTGAAGTTGAATGAGATATGTGAGATACATACATGTGACTTCAAGCAAGAATGATGTCACAATGATTAAGAAAATTGACTTCTGTATTAGCAAAGACTTGAACAACATGCATATTCATAAACCAAATTAGAATGAAAATTGGTGTAATGTTCTGAAACCCTGAAACTACAACATGATGAAACGCACTAAAGTTCTTTGCTTCTCAAAGAATAGAAATAAGAAGATGAGATAAGATTACAGAAGACAAAGAACAAATTGGTTATTATGCAAAAGTTAAGGTTGCTAAAAATAAGATAGCAGCTCCCTTCAAAACTGCAGAACTACCAGTTAAATGGAATATGTGATACGATAAAATAAGTGATATTATTGAAGCATCTGTACTATTAAAAACTATTACAAAAAGCTGAGCATTCTATACATTAGGAAACCAAAAATTCCAATGAAAAGAAAAACTTTCTCAACACTTAGCATGAGATACTAAAGCTCTTAACGAATTAGAGAAAAAAATTGAATGAGCTATTAAAGATATGAGAATGTGAAAACAAGTACTTGATGATGAAACATTTGAACATCTTGACGAAGTAATAGAAGATATAGCTTGAGTAGAAGATAACGAATAATAATCAATTAAAAAATAAATGGGAGACGATCAATCTCCCATTTTTTATAATCAGTTAGTTGCTCTCATTAACATTGTCATCACATATCACCTCTTCTCCTTCATATTTGGATTTGTATTCGTTATTATTCATTCATTATATAATTTTGCCATATGTGGTTCATAATACTTTATCTTTCATTTTCAATCTTCTGTATTATATAGCATTCTTGATAATGCTGTCACAAATTCTGCCCTCGTTACCTCATCATTTGGTCTAAATTCATTATTCTTCATATTTATTCACATTATTCACAATTGATATGCTAGTGTTACTCAATTATCATACTGTTTATCCAAATTATTTGTTACATCATTAAATTTTATTATTCAATTCTCTGCATCTGGTTCTTTTCATAATATATTCATTGCATAATATGATAACATCTTCGCCATTTCTATCCTTTTTAATGACGTATTCATCTTAGCTTTTTCAATTGATGATGTTGTTGTAATCATGTTAGCTTTAGCAAATGTATATGCATCAAATTGTTCTTGTGTATAGTTATTAAGATTACTATCCTGTTCCTTATCATCCTGCTGGATATCATACTGTTGCTCCTTAAATTCATCATCTTGTTGGTTCTGTTTTTCTTTATTATCTCTCTCTTGTTCATCTTCTGCTGATTTATGAGTATTATCCGATGTTTCTGATGATGTTCTTCTTCATCATCAACTATAATGATTTCAATCATCCTTCTTTATATACTCTTCATCAAATTGTGCCAAATATTCTGCATCTCATGTTACTACTTTTATCTCTGGTAACCAATTTCAATTAAATATATAATTATAATCCTGTGTAGACTGTTTTGTTGGTATATTTCATAAATATATAGGCATTTCTCACCATTCTACTTTTCATGAATATATAGTATTTCAATCTCAATCTATCCATGTTATTGTATAATTATTTATTATCTCATCATAATATGCCGTATATACTTTTGATCATGTTACTGGCAATATTAGTTCTCACCATCATGTAAATATATATGTGTATTGCTCCGTAGACTCCCTTTCAGGATGTTCAGGTTCTATTACATTATCTCATGAATGATATAATGCTCATGATATTAATCTTCAATCATAATCATAAAATTTAATTTCATAATCAATATATGTTGGTGTATATTCTGCTGTATATGTCATATTTCATGTTACTGGTTTTATTTCAGGGTTCCATTTTAAGAATTCATAAGTATATGTTCCATCTTGTTGTTTTTCTGGATCTTCATGTACAGGCATTCACTGATATTCTACTTTTGTTGTATCTATTAAACTTCAATTAACATCATTCCATGTTATAGTATACTTTTGTTTATCATAATGTGCTACCAATATTATATCATGTGTTATTGGTGTATTAAATATAAATTTATTATCTGTTCATGAGATATACCATCATGTAAACAGATATCATGTTTTCTGTGGTATAATTGTCGGTTGAATTACAGATTCTCAACGAACCACTTCCACTTCTGTAGTAGCATCTCAATTATTTGAATCATATTTTACTTTATCTATTAATACAAGACATGATGTATTTGGGTTAACCACCGTCACATTAGCTCAATTTGTATATCATTTCACTACTAATGAGTTTGAACAAAAAGAATTTGTTCATACAGTAACTGTAGCTCAAGATTTAAAATATACTGTTGTCAATTTATTTGAGTAGAATGAATAATAAGGCAAATCTGTTACTCAAACAGGTATATTAAGTTCTCATTGAAAATTATTTTGCCTAAATGCATGATCTCATATTTCAGTTAATCATTCTGGCAAATTTAATTCTCATGTGAAATAATTTCATTGGAATGCCTGCTCTCATATCGAAGTTAGTCCATCAGATAAATTTAATTCTCATGTGAAATTATTTCATTTAAATGCAGATCCTAATATTAATGTTATATTATTTCATAATTTTAATGTATTTTCTTTTGTTTTATCAAACGCATAATTAAATCATCATACTGTTGTCACTGTTTCAGGAATAATTAACTCTCAAGATAACGTTCACATACCTGCAAACGCATTTCCTCATATTTTAGTTATTGCAGCTCAATTAAAATCTATTGATGTAAATCTATTATCATAGAACGAATAATATGGTATTTCTGTTATTCATTGTGGAATTACAAGTTGTCATTGGAACTTATTTTCTCTAAAGGCATGTTCTCAAATTTCAGTTAATCATTCCGGTAAAATTAATTCTCAAGTGAAATTATTTCACCAAAATGCTCAATATTTAATAGAAGTTATATTATTTCAAAGTCTTAACGTATTTACTTTTGTTTTATCAAATGCACTTTTAAATGCACTGCTTCATATTTCTATTACTGATTCTGGCAACTTTAATTCTCATGATAATGTTCACATATCTGTAAATGCACTTCCCCATATTTTTGTTATTGCTGCTCAATTAAAATTTATTCAAGTAAATCTATTATCATAGAACGAATAATATGGTATTTCTGTTACTCATGATGGAATAACCAACACTCATTCAAATTTATTTCATCTAAATGCATGTTCTCAAATTTCAGTTAATCATTCCGGCAAATTTAATTCTCACGTAAAATTATTTCACCGAAATGCCCACTGTTTTATACTTGTTATACGAGATGGAGATTGAAATGTTAGATTTCATGATAATCACTTATTGTAAAATGCTTGATCTCACACTTGTGTTACCCATCATAATCAAATAATTCTGTTTGGTATAACCAAGTTAGTTTTACATTCATCTGGTGCATTATCCTTAAATCAATCTATTCTAATATTTCAATTTCATAAATTTGTTGTTTTAAAACATATATTTTCTACTCATCTTTCTTTATATTTAGCATATAATTGAATATTTTCAGTTATCGCTGTATTCTCAAAATCGAACAGTGCATCTGTTCATGACATATACCATCATGAAAATACATACTCTTCTGACTGTGACATAGGATCCTCTGGTTTAATTCATATTAATCAGTAATTTACTTCTCATGTAAATATTGGACTACCATTTTTTGGATCATATGTTATTGTAAGTTTTAACCAATCATTTAGATGAAAGCAGCTTTCATTTACTGATGTAATATTTACCGTAGCTCCGTTAGCATATCATTGCACTACTCATCAGTTATTACAAAATACATTTGCATCAACTTCAATAACTGATCAAATCATAAAAAGAACTCTATTTAATCTATTATCATAGAAAATATTATTTCACAAACTTGTTACATTCTCTGGTATCGTAATTTCTCAAATAAAATAATTTTCTCTAAATGTATTATTTCATAATGTTGTGACTCAAGTTCATAATTTTAAATAATTTTCTTTATTTGGATTAAATGCCTTATAAAATGCACTATTTCATATTGTTGTTACTGTATCTGGTATCACTAATGTTCACTCTATTGTATTCATTAAAGTAAATGCTTCTGGTCATATTGTCGTAATCTCTGCTCAATTAAAATCTATTCATGTAAATGCATTATATTTAAACGCTCTATTTGGAATATTAGTAATTCATCTTGGAATTATTAATTCTCAATTGAACTTATTCCCCTCAAATGATATCTCTCATATACTTGTTAGTCACTCTGGTAATATTAATTTTCATGTAAAATTATCCTCGAGGAACGTATTATTTCATATTGTTATAATTCAAGTTCACAATTTTAAATAATTTTCTGTACTTTTATTAAATGCTCTAGCAAATGCATTATTTCATATTGTTGTTACTGTATCTGGTATCACTAATGTTCACTCTATTGTATTCATTAAAGTAAATGCTTCTGGTCATATTGTCGTAATCTCTGCTCAATTAAAATCTATTC
>JAEEGL011675238.1_pt1 | contig 27498 bp, 28 predicted proteins | sample 9134231 | NCBI WGS metagenome assembly JAEEGL01 (sample SAMN16246548, study PRJNA631951) | gut metagenome | biome: gut microbiome; feature: rumen; material: fiber-attached | host: Bos | place: Iran: Karaj | collected 2018-10
TAATGTTGTAAATGATGTTAAAAAAATATGTAAGGGTGCAAATGTACTTGATGATGCATTAGCAATAAAGGGAAGAGAAGCTAAGAACTCAAAATCTGTAATAGAATCTTGGGTTTAAATTATTAATAGAATAAGAGTATTAAAAATACTTTTTTTCATGTTATAATAATACTTAGAGGTGATTGTATGATATATTCAAAAGAGGTAGAAAATATGTGCCCAGTAAAGGGTATAAGCCATGGTGCTGCTCCTATTCCTGAAGAAGGAAAATGGATTCAAGCAAAAGAAATAAAAGATATTTCTGGATTAACACATGGCATTGGTTGGTGTGCACCACAACAAGGTGCTTGTAAACTTACATTAAATATTAAAGATGGAATAATCCAAGAAGCATTAGTTGAGACAATAGGGTGTAGTGGTATGACACATAGTGCTGCTATGGCAGGAGAAATATTAGTAGGAAAAACAATATTAGAAGCATTGAATACTGATTTGGTTTGTGATGCTATTAATACTGCAATGAGAGAATTGTTTTTACAAATTGTATATGGACGTAGTCAATCAGCATTTTCTGAAGGAGGTCTTGCTATCGGAGCTGGATTAGAAGATTTAGGTAAAGGAACTCGTAGTCAAGTTGGAACTACTTATTCAACTTTAGCAAAAGGCCCTAGATATCTTGAAGTTGCAGAAGGATATGTTGTTGAAATTGGTTTAGATAAAGATAATCAAATAATAGGATATAAATATGTCAATTTAGGTAAAATGATGGAAAATATCAAAAAAGGAATTGAGCCTATGGAAGCTATTGAAAAAGCTAGTGGAAAATATGGAAGATTCGATGAAGCGGTTAAGAAAATTGACCCTAGAAAGGAGTAAGTAGCATGGCATTGTTTGAAAGTTATGAAAGAAGAATTAAACAAATTGAACCAGTAATGGCTAAATATGGTATCAAAGATTTTGAGGATGCCAGAAAGATTTGTACTGACTTAGGTTTTGATCCATATGAAATAGTTAAAGGAGTTCAACCAATATGTTTTGAAAATGCATGCTGGGCTTATACGTTGGGTGCTGCGATTGCTATAAAGTCAGGTAGAACAAAAGCATCAGAAGCTGCTAAAGCGATTGGTGAAGGACTACAAGCATTTTGTATTCCAGGAAGTGTAGCAGATGATCGTAAAGTTGGTCTAGGCCATGGTAATCTTGCTTCTATGTTATTATCAGAAGAGACAAAGTGTTTTGCTTTTTTAGCAGGGCATGAATCATTTGCTGCCGCTGAAGGAGCAATTGGAATTGCAAAAAATGCTAATAAAGTAAGAAAAGAGCCATTAAGAGTAATTCTAAACGGATTAGGAAAAGATGCTGCACAAATTATTTCTCGTATAAATGGTTTTACTTATGTTAAAACTGAGTTTGATTTCTTCACAGGAAAAGTAAATATAGTTGAGGAAATAAAATATTCAGATGGTGAAAGAGGAAAAGTTAGATGTTATGGTGCTAATGATGTTAGAGAAGGTGTAGCAATCATGACATTAGAAGATGTTGACGTATCAATAACAGGTAATTCAACAAATCCAACAAGATTCCAACATCCAGTTGCAGGAACATACAAAAAAGAATGTATTGAAAGAGGTAAAAAATATTTTTCAGTTGCATCAGGTGGAGGAACTGGAAGAACACTACATCCAGATAATATGGCTGCAGGACCTGCTTCATATGGAATGACAGATACTATGGGAAGAATGCATAGCGATGCTCAATTTGCAGGATCATCATCTGTACCAGCACATGTTGAAATGATGGGATTAATTGGTATGGGAAATAACCCAATGGTAGGTGCAACAGTATCAGTTGCAGTTGCAATCGAAGAGGCAACTAAATAATATGTATATATTAAAAAGAAACAATATTTTGTTTCTTTTTTTTGTAATGACATTATTATATGATATAATATTTTAAGGAGAGTAGTTATGAAAAAGAAATTAATATTATTTTTATTATGTTTGGCAACTATATTTATAATTACGGGATGTGCAAAAAGAGAAGAACCCGAGACAAAGTTAGCTGATGATGAGGTAATTATAAATAATAAAATGTACAAATTAGATCAAGATGAAACTGGTTATGGAATTAATTTTAAAATTGCTAGTAATTTTGTTTTTAGAGACACTGGTAATGCTTTAAATTATTATGCAGAGAAAAATGAAGATAATACTTCAGATTTTGTTATTAGAATATTTCATTATAAAAATAAAACTTTAGACTATGCTATTAAAGATACTGTTGAAGAATATGATTCTAAGACAGAAGTAGAAATTAATGGTATTAAATATACAAAAGTGCATTTCGTTAACTATAATGATGCCAATACATATCTTTTCTACTATGAATATAAGAAAGATATATATGTATTTTGTTTTACTGCATGGCATGAAGAAGAAAGGCTTGAAAATATTTTCTTAAATAATGTGGTTTATGAATAAAGCAAATAATAATTTTGCTTTTTTAGTATAAAGTAAGGGACTGATAATGATGTATGATATTAAAACAATAAACAATGAAAAAGAACTAAAAAAAACATTTAACTTTATTTCTTCATTGTTTTATGAGGATGCAGTTAAATATAATGAGCACTATTATACGATGACTGATAGATATGATGAAATGAAAAAAATGTTAGAAATTAATAATGATTTTCTTATGTATGTTGAAGATGGTAATAAAATTATTGCGGCTATATCTGGTAAGAATTTTGACAGTAAAAATCATAAAATCACACTAAGCGTAGTTGCAGTAGATTTTAATTATAGGAGAAAAGGAATTGCTAAATTATTAATTAATGAATTTGAAAAAAGATGTTTAAATAATAATATAAAACATATAGATTTAGGTGCTCGTTTTAGAGCATGTCCTTTATATTTATCTTTAGGGTATAAACCAAGTTTAATGATACAAGTATTTGATTTTGCCTCAATAGAAGATATTAGAGATAAAAATAAATATAATTTGGAAGAGGGATTTTCATGGCAAGGAGATTGCTATGGATTTATATTTTATAAAGTTAATGAAATAAAAGACGAGTACATAAAGTGGTTTGAAAATAATGTTAAGACAGCACATGCACAATATGTATTTGAAAAAGAATTATAGTTTAATAGAAAGAGGTAATATTATGGATGAAAAAAGAATTAATTTGTTAAATAAATTTTTAAATGGAAAGTATATAATTGGAAAGTTAAGCACTAGAAGTGAAAATTATAAATACTATATAACTTCAATTAATGATTTAAAACTTCTTGATATTGTTCCTTTGAATTATGAAAATATTACAAGTAAGTTATCTAATTCAAAATATTTAGATATTTATTTATCTTTAATGAAAAATATTAAATCAGAAATGTTATATAAAAGCCACGGGCACGGAATAAACCATAATATAAGAACATCTATATTTACATTAATTATTTCTGCTTATGAAGGCGTATCTATTAAAGATTTTAAATTGGTTATAGAGGCTGCTAAATATCATGATATTGGTAGAAGTAATGATTTAGATGATAAATCTCATGGACTTATCAGTTCCCAAAAAATCAACTTTTTAAATAAAAAGTATTCTAAGGATGATATGAACTATTTGAAGACAATAATAGAATGTCATTCTCTAGATGATAAATTTTTTGAAAATGTAGCCAAGAGAAACTCAATTAAAAATATCAAAAGATGTAGAAAACTATTTAATATTTTAAAAGATTCAGATGCATTAGATAGAGCTAGACTAGAAGATCCATTTATTAAAAAAGAATTATTAAGAACGAAAACATCTATTAAATTAATACCTTTCGCATATGAATTATTTGAAAGTTATGAAAATAATTTAGAAGAAAAAAATTAAGTAGACAGAATTGATAAAAATACGTGGAGGTTTTTAATTTTACTTTACACTTTTTGTTATGTCATACTAGATTAATTATTCAAATAGAATTATAATTATTATGTAAGGAGGCGTTATTATTAAAAAGAAAATATTTTTAGTAATGTTATCATTATTTATGTGTATATCATTATGTGGTTGCTTTGGAGGAACTGATGATACTATAGATGATGATATGCAAAATACAATTAAAGAAACAACCGGTAATGGTGAAGAAGAAAATATGTATGATGATTATAGTTATGATGGAAATGATTATGATGCATTTATGGAAGAAGACGAATAATAATCTCTAGAATTTTTACTAGAGTTTTTTTTTAATATGAATTATAATATATATGATGAAGGAGAAGTGTTTATGAAAAAAAGTATAGGTTATATTTTATTTGGATTAATAGTGGGATGTGTGCTTGGGATATGTTTATTTAAATCTAATTCATTAAAACCATTACCTGCCCAAGAAAAGTCTGAGGGGTTAAGAGGAGTTTATGATATAGACAAAAATATTAATGAAACAACTATCGATAATTATCTAGGTAGAAGTGATACTGTTTATAGAGATGTTAGAATGTTAGAAGATACAGCGACTTGGGAGAATAAAGGTGGAGTAAGAGATTTGACAGGTTTTGTTAAAGGCTTCGAAGTAGTACCATATGCATATCTTACTGAATTTCCAGAAGAATATATTGAACAAAAAAGATCTGAAAATGTATCAGGTTTATACTCTGGAAAAACATTGTTTAGATTAGATGAAAATGGTAATTATATAGCAAATTACAAAGAGTCAATGGAAATATTGGAATACTTATTTCCTAAAGATAAATATATATTTATTATGTGTGGAGCAGGAGGATATGCAAATTTTACAAAGCAAATGTTAGTTGCTTTAGGATGGGATAAAACAAAAATATATAATGTTGGTGGTTTTTGGTCTTATAATGGTACAAATGCTATAAGTACTAAAATAGAAGGAACTGATAAATGTGATTTTTCTAAAGTACCATATCATAATATAGATTTTAGTAGATTAACTGAGGTTAAATAATGTATAAGAAAATTATAAGTATATTATTTATAATTTTATTGGTTGCATGTACAAAAGAAAAAATATATTTAGATGATGAATATTACAACAACGGAGAATATATTGAAGTAGATAGTAATTATTTTAATGATAATTCTCATAAAAATTATATAATTTATGTAAGTAATACTTTTTGTATGTTCAGTGTTCCTTGTGCAGATATTTTTGAAGAATATATGAAAAAATATAATATTAGTTTTTTATCAATTAAAATAGATGAATATAAAAAAACTAAGTTTTATGAAAAAGTAAAATATGTACCAACCGTAATAATTGTAAGAGATGGAAAAATATTATCATATTTAAATGCTGAATCAGATGATGATATTAATAAATATCAAGATATTTCAGAATTTGAATCATGGGTAAATAAGTATATATATTATGAAAAATAAAAAGATTCTATTTAGAATCTTTTATTTTACATATGATAATGATTCTGTTATAATACATTTGTCAATGGGTGAGTATTATGAAGGAAGAGAGTATTAAGATAATATCTGAATGTGACAAAACGGAATTAGACGTAAAAATATATATACCTAAAAAAGTAAAAGGAATAATTCAATTTTCTCATGGAATGGTATCACATAAACAATACTATTTTGATTTTATGAAGTTTTTTACTAAAAATGGCTATGTAACTATAATGAATGATCATAGAGGACATGGTAAAAGTGTAAAATGTGATGATGATCTTGGATATATGAATGATACTGAGGGAGAATATATAACTGAAGATTTACATCAAATAACAAAATATATTAAAAATAGATTTCCAAATAAAAAATTAATTTTATTTGGTCATAGTATGGGATCATTAGTAGTAAGAAAGTATGTTAAAAAATATGATTACGATATAGATGGATTAATAGTATGTGGATCACCTAGTATTAATAAATTATCAAAGCTTGGTCTATTTTTAAGTAAATCATTTTGTAAAATTAAAGGCGATAGATATAGAAGTAAAATGATTACTAAATTATCTGGACTTCCAACAGATAATTATGATTGGTTATCAAATGATAAAGAGTATGTTAAACAATATAGTGATGATAAATACTGTGGGTTTATATTTACTATCAATGGTTATATTAATTTAATGAATTTGATGGTAGATGTATATTCTAATAAAAATTGGATACTTAAAAAAGAAGAATTACCAATAATATTTATTGCTGGGGAAGATGACCCAGTTATTAAAAATAAAAAATTGTTTTTAAAAAGTGTTCAATTTATAAAAAGTGTTGGATATAATAATGTGGAATATAAGTTATATCCTAAAATGAGACATGCATTAATGTTTGAATTAGATAAACAAATTATATATGAAGATGTATTGAATTTTTGCGAAAAAAATATATAATATTTAATACATATAATTATTTGAAAGGAGGACTAAAATGTTAGAACTTAAACATATTACAAAAGTTTATAAAGTTGCTGGATTAAAACAAAAAGCACTTGATAATGTTAGTGTGTCATTTAGAAAAAATGAATTTGCATCAATTTTAGGGCCTTCTGGTAGTGGAAAAACCACTTTACTTAATATTGTTGGTGGTCTTGATAAATATACAACAGGTGACTTAATAATTAATGGTGTTTCAACAAAAAAATATAAAGATAATAATTGGGATAGTTATAGAAATCATAGAATAGGTTTTGTATTTCAAAGCTATAATTTAATATCACATCAATCAGTTTTACAAAATGTAGTTCTATCTTTAAAATTGTCTGGTATATCAAAAAAAGAAGCAACTGATAGAGCTAAAAAAGCTTTAAGAGAAGTGGGGCTTTCTGAACACATTTATAAAAAACCAAATCAATTATCTGGTGGTCAAATGCAAAGAGTTGCGATAGCAAGAGCTCTTGTTAATAACCCAGATATATTACTTGCTGATGAGCCAACTGGAGCACTTGATTCTGAAACTAGTATTCAAATAATGAATTTACTTAAAAAAATTGCTAAAGATAAATTAGTTATAATGGTAACTCATAATCCAGAATTAGCAAATAATTATTCTAATAGAATTATTACTTTAAAAGATGGAAAAATAACTTCAGATACTAATCCTTTTGATGGAACTGAAAAAGAAAATGAAGAAAGTGGAAAAACTTCTAAAACATCAATGTCATTTTTAACAGCATTATCATTATCATTTGATAATTTGATGACTAAAAAAGGAAGAACAATTTTAGTATCACTAGCTGGTTCAATTGGAATAATTGGTATTGCATTAATACTTGCGTTATCAACTGGATTTCAAAATTATATTGATAAACTTCAAGAGGATACATTATCATCATATCCTTTAACTATACTTGAAGAAAATGCTGATATGACAAGCATGTTACTTTCAATGATGGGTAGTCAAGAAGATGAAAGTATGGAAGATAATAAAGTGTATGAAAGACAATTTGTTTCGAGTATGTTTGGTAATGTAAGTAAAAATGATTTAAGAAGTTTTAAAAATTATCTAGAAGAAAATACTGATATAGTAAATAATTATGTTACATCAATTCATTATAAATATAATGTGGGACCATTAATATATTCAAAATATAATAAAAAGTTAGTCAAATTAAATCCAAGTGATTTGTTTTCTACATTTGGTAGTTCTATATATTCTAATTATTCAAATATTTATAATGAAATGTCGGATAATATAGAAATGTTAAATGAAAATTTTGATGTTTTATATGGTAGTTGGCCAAAAGAATACGATGAATTAGTTATTGTATTATCAGAACCACATACTATATCTGATATGTTGGTATATTATTTGGGCTTAAGAGACCCAGGTGAATTAAATGACATGATTAATAAAATGATGGCCGGGGAATCAGTCAAAATAAATAATAAACCATTTGAATTTACATATGAAGAATTAACTAATGTGGATTTAAGGCTAATAAACAATTTTGATGTATATAAATACAATTCTAAATATAAAATATATGAAGATATGAGTGAAGACGAAACGTTCATGGATAATTTATACAACGATGCGATTAAACTTAAAATTGTTGGAATAGTATGTCCAAAGAATGGTACAGCATCTATGGCACTTCAAAATGGAATTGGTTATACACAAGCATTGACAAAATATATTATTGATAAATCTAAAAACAGTGAAATTGTCAAAAAACAATTAAGCGATAGAGAAGTTGATGTATTTTCAAATGGTAGGTTTGATGAAAAAGAAACAAAATCTAACTTGGATTTTGAAGATTTAATAAGTGTAGACACTGATTTATTACAAAGTGCATTTAATATGAAGATAGATGAAAAAACCATAAAAAATACTACCAGTGATTATATGAAACAAATATCTAATTCTATTACTGCGGATACTACTAAAGCTTATAATGACTTTAATGATACTTTAAGTAGTCTGGCAAAAGATTTATTAAATGGTTATATTTCAAATCCTAAAAATACTGCACCTAATCCATTTATACCAAATACTGAGACGCCAGTAATATATAGTAACGATGTTAATTCAATAATTAGTGAATTTATGAATAAAAAAGATTTTGCTAATTTAGAAAAAAAATATGTTATTCCTAGTTCTGTATTTAGTAGTACTTATTCTAGTTTATTAAGCGGACTTCTAAATGGTTATATAGCTGTTTATAATCAAAATGATACATCTTATACAACAGATGAAAGCAATCCTGGCGCTCCGATAATGAGTATGATGGTGGATGTAACAGTTGATAATTTCATGAATCAAGCAATTGTTCAAAGTACTTCTTCTGCGTTTGCTGTAAAAATGACAGAAGCTACTATGCAAAAAGAAATCCTTTCAAAAGTAGGGGAATTAACTGGAAAATTAATGGGAAGTTTAGCAAATGCATTTGATGTAAATCCATCTAAGATTGCTGCTGCGTTTAAATTTGATTTATCACAAGACGAATTAAAAAGAATAATGACAGCAATGACAAATAATAATGGAAATAAAAATGCTAATGCAAATCTTATTTCCTTAGGATACCAAGATTTAGATTCTCCAGCTTCTATTTTATTCTATTTTAAAAGTTTTGATTCTAAAGAAAAATTCATTGATTTTATAGAAGATTATAATGATAAAATGGAAAAAAATGAACTTGAGGATAAAGTGCTAAATTATACGGATGCCACAGGTATTTTGATGGGTTCTGTTAAAAAAATTGTTAATAGTGTTAGCTATGTTTTAATAGCTTTTGTTTCTATTTCACTTGTAGTATCATCAATAATGATAGGTATAATTACATATATATCAGTAATTGAAAGAACAAAAGAAATTGGAATATTAAGAGCAATAGGTGCTTCTAAAAGAAATATTTCATCAATATTTAATGCTGAAACATTTATCATAGGACTACTTTCAGGATTGATAGGTATTGGTATAACGTTATTACTTATTCCAATCATTAATATGATTATTCACAATCTTACAGGTAATGTTAATATAAGTGCATTTATAGCTGTTAAACATCAAATAATATTAATTGTTTTAAGTATTATTCTTACATTAATAGGTGGATTGATACCATCAAGAAAAGCATCTAAACAAGATCCTGTAATAGCACTTAGAACTGAATGAAAAAACTACACTAATGCTTAGTGTAGTTTTTAAATTAAATTAGTGTTATAATTAATATATAATGTAGGTACAATATAGAAAGGACTATAGATATATGAAAAAAACTAAAGTATTTTTGTTTATATATATTATGATATCAGTACTTTTTATTAGTATTGTTTATAGTTCTTTTAATACAAATTTATATATAAATGGTGTAGGTGTTATAAGAGCACAGGCCGATGTAAGAATAAATGGAATTAATAATCCACAATATGTTGGTGAAGCAATAGAAAATTTTAATCCCAATTATAATATTGATAGATTAAATATATCAGTAAATTTACCAACTGAAGAGTCAAGCATTTCATATGGAGTAGTGCTTAAAAACTATAGTAATAAAGTATACATATCAAGCATTGAATTGGAAAGTGAAGTAAGCGAAAATGTAATAATACAAATTAGTGACGGGAACAATACATATAATTTACCAAATGATGACTTGGCATATGAACTTAATATTAATGAAGAAAAAACGTATACATTAACAATTAAGAATAAAAATGGAACAACTAATAATAATGTGTTGGTAACTTTAAAATTTAATTATGTATATGATACAGTTACTGCACCAATAATTGAACTTTCAAATGATGGAGATTATGTACAATTATTGTCATCTGGAGAAAGTACATTTTCAGTAGACCATTATGAATATTTTATTAGTGAAACTAACGATTCTCCTAATGAACAATCAGTTGCAAGTGGAACAACTGATAATGCATTAGATTTATCAATTGTAAATTATGATAACTACTATGTATGGTATAGAACAGTTTCAACTAAAGGAACAAAATCAGTATGGAGTAATTCAGTTGAAGTTAGTCTAAGTGTAAAAATAACATACATATCTAATGGAGGTAGTTCTTGTAGTAGTAAGTCAGTTACAAAAGGACATGTATGGGGAAGTTTATGTAGTTCATTAAAAGATGGGTATATTTTAGAGGGATGGTATACTGATAATGGAACATTTAATAATATAATAAGATCAAGTACAATTGCTAATTCAAGTATTACTGTATATGCTAAATGGGTAGAAAATATTTATGTAGCAAAATTAAATGATAAATATTATGTATCAATAATGTCTGCTATAAATGATTATTATAATGAAAATCCAAATGATGAAAATGAGATAACAATAAAATTATTAAAGAATACGACTGAATTAATTACCGTAGATGCTGGTAGAAATATTTTGCTTGATTTACAAGAGTATACTATTAATAACGTTACCGGTGGAAAAGTGATTGATGTTTATGGAACAGTTAAAATGATTAATGGAACTATTATCACTGATGCAGGTCAAGGAGCAATAAATGTAAATTCCTCAGGTAGGTTTGAAATGAGCGGGGGAAGAATAGAATCTACTGGTGGAACAAAAGGAAAACAAGCAATTTACAATGATGGTGGAACAGTAATAATAAGTGGAGATGCATATTTAATTAGTAACTCTACAATTAGGGCTTGTGTTCAAAATCAATCTGGCGGTAATTTAACTATAACTGGTGGAACAATAATATCTAGTGCTTACTATGGACTAGATAATAAAGGAACACTTACTTTAGGAATTCATGATGGAGTGGCACATGCAGATAGTCCTTTAATTCAAGGAGTCAATTATGGTATATATACAACATCAGGAGCTTCTATTAACTACTATGATGGAGTTATAAAGGGATTAGTTGCTATAAATAATGAGGGTAGAATTGTAGACAAAGAACAAGATGTTTCTATTTCAAGACATGATGAAGTTATAAATGGAGAAACTTACAAAGTAATTACATTAAGTCAACCAGTATTAGTAAAATTTAATCCAAATGGAGGAACTGTAACTGAAGAAACGAGAAATGTTTTTCCAGGTAATTCTATTGGAATATTACCATATCCAACAAGAAATGGTTATGTATTCGAAGGATGGTTTACTAAAGCCTCTGGTGGAGTAGAAATTACAAGTGATGAAATAATAACACAAGCTATAGAATATTATGCTCAATGGACAGATGAATCTGAAATTATTGTGGCTAGAATAGGAGAAAATGAATATCATTCACTTCAAGCTGCTATTAATAGTGTTCCTAAAAATAATGAAGAAGTTACTGTACATTTAACTAGAAGTATTAAAGAGTCTATAACAGTATCATCTGGGCAAAATATAAATTTAGATTTGCAATCTTATACACTAACCAACAAAGGAAATAAAGCTGTAATAGATAATAGTGGTACTATTAAAATAAATAATGGAACTATAACTTCAGATAATAATACAGCATGTATTGATAATAATGCTTCAGGAATATTAATAATGAGTGGAGGTAGCATTATAGCAACTGGTACTAGGCAAGCAATATATAACTATGGAGAAGTTTATATTTCGGGAAATTCATACATAAGTTCAAAAGCAACTGGAAAACCAAGTTCAGGAACATTAGAAAGAGCAACATTGAATAACTTAGAAGGGGCAAAAATGACTATAGTAAGCGGAACAATAATAGGTGTAAATCAACAAGCAATATCAAATGCAGGATTGTTGACTCTTGGCACAAAGGATGGAAATATTGATAGTACTAATCCAATTATTATTGGAAATACATATGGAATAAAAACCATTGGAACATTTGATTTCTATGATGGAATTATAAAAGGTATTACTGATGCCATATCTGGAACTGTTTCTGATAATGAAGAAAACAGCACAATCATAAATGGAACAGAAGTAATTAATAAAAAAACATACAAAACCAATTATTATGAGTTTGAATAGCAGTGAATTTACATATGAAAGACACTAAGATGTATATTTTGGTGTCTTTTAAATGTAAATAGCTTGCATTTCTTTTACTTTTTCTTAAATCTTTGTTAAAATTATATTATGAATACTATTGATAAAAAAATTGATGAGTGGACAGATGATGTTATTAAAGATAACAATTTTTTGTTTGTAGCATTTCAAAATAGATTGAGTTTAAGATTAGTAAATATTTTTAAAAAGTATAGTATTCCTGTCAATAAAAAAATAATAAGTAAAAGTATTGATGAAAATTTGATTACTAGTTTAAGTGACATTAATAATGATATATTAACTAAGTATTCTAAATTACTTAAGAATTATGAATCAATAATAATAAATTATGTTGAAAAGAATGAATCAACTAAAGTAATTAAAGATTCAACTATGAATTTTGTTAATAAAATATCTTATAAAAATAAAAAAGCAATACCAAATAATTTATTAAATAATTTTTTAGAGTCAATAAATAGTATGATTTATGTATATGATAATTATAATCTTAATTTAGAAATAGCGTCTAGAATTAGAACAGATACAAATGAAATAATAAATGAGTTCAATAGGAACAATTATAATTTTATAATAGAAAGTATTAATAAAATAATAAAAAATATAATAAACAACATTTAATTGTATTTTATATAATTTTGTTTTAAAATATTATATGAAAAGGGCGTGATATTATGGATATCTATGAACAAGCAAGAGAGTTTAAAAAGAATTTCTCAAAAACTATTGCATTTAGAATTAAAAAACATTCTGAAGTTATTCAAAAGCATTTAAATCCAGATGAGAAGGTTTTATTTGTTTTTTGTGGACAAAAGAATTTTAGTTCTCTTTCAATTATTAATTCATGCGTAGTTGCACTTACAAATAAGAGAATTATTATTGGTCAAAAAAGATTATTATGGGGATATTTCTTTACTGCTGTAACTCCAGATATGTATAATGATTTAAAAGTAAGAAAAAATATGATATGGAGCGATGTTGAGATAGATACAATAAAAGAAAATATCTATCTTTCAAATATAGATCCAAATGGTGCTATCGCTATTGAAACTAACATTACAGAATTTATGATGAGGGAAAAGAAAAAATATGTTAAAAAAGATAATTAGTGTAATTCTATTATTTTTTTTATTTTCAATAAATATTTGCGCATCAAGTGTGGAATTAACTAGTGATAAATATATTTTAGTAAATTTAACTGATGATATAGTTTTACTTGAAAAAAATTCAAATGATAAAACTCAAATTGCTAGTTTAACAAAGATAATGAATGTTTTAATATCTATTGAAAATATTAAAGATTATAATGCTAAAGTTGTTATTACTAAAGAAATGCTAGAAGGGTTAACTTGGGATATAGCAACAATTAAGTTAAAAGTGGGAGACATTTTAACATACGATGATTTATTATATGCTGCGATGTTACCAAGTGCTGCTGATGCGGCCAATGCTCTTGCTATTTCAGTAAGTGGTAGTTATGAAAATCATTTAATAAAAATGAATAAAAAAGCAGAAGAATTGAATCTAAAAAATACACACTTTTCTAATGTTGTGGGTCTTAGTGATGAAAATAATTATAGTAGTGCATATGATATTTTAGTATTATTAAAATATGCTTTAAGAAATAAAAAATTTAAAGAAATTTTTAAATCAAAATCTTATATTTTATCTAATGGAAATAAGATTAATACTACGATTTATAAATATGATAATGAATATATAGTGGGTTCTAAAACAGGTTTTACTACAAAAGCTGGTAGATGTCTCGCTTCTATTTCTAATTTTGATAATGCAGATTTTCTATTTGTAACATTAAATAATTATTCTGGTGGACATAAATATATTGATGAAACAATAAATACTTATAAATATTATGATGAAAATTATTCTTATAAAACGGTAGCAAGTACTGAAGATGTTGTCGCCACAATAAAAACTAAATATGCAAAAGAAAATGAAATAGATTTAACTCCTAATGAAGAATATAAATATTATTTAAGTAATGACTTTGATAAAAAAAATATTACTTATGAATATGATGGAGTGGATGAATTATCATTTTTCACACAAAAAGGTAAATTACTTGGTAAAGTAAATATAAAATATAAAGGTGAAGTGATTAAATCTTTTGAAATATTTTATAAAGGAGAACTAACATTTAGTTTATTTAAGTTTTTATGGATTAAAAAGTTCTATATTATAGTACTAGTTATAGTAATGTTTTTTCTTCATAAAAAAAAGAAGAAGAAAAGAAGAAAAAAAGTTATTAGAAGGCCGTAATTATTTGCGGTTTTTAAATTAAACATTGACAATGAATAAATAAAATCTTACAATATTATTAGAAGTCAGAGTGTACTTCTAGAAAGAATGGAGGAAAAAATATGGATAACCCATCATTCTCCATTTTGCTTGTTATAGTTGGATTATTTTTTGGAGCACTTGTAGTAATAATAATTAATAAATTTAGAGTGAGTGCGGCAAAAAAAGAAGCTGATAAATTAATTCAAGATGCCAAAAAAGAAGCTGAAAAAGCTAAGAGAGATGGAATTTTAGAATTAAAAGAAGAAAGTTATAAGTTAAAAAATCAAACTGATGCTGAAATTAAGGAAAAAAAGCAAGAACTTAATGAACTTAATGCTAGAATAGACAACAGAGAAAAAAGTTTAGACAAACGTGATGAATTATTAACAGAAAGAGAAAAGAACTTAGATTTAAAAGATAAGGATTTATTAGCAAAACAAAAAGAAATTCAAGAAAAAAATGCAAAAATGGAGGAAATTTTAAAAGAACAAATTGCTCTTTTAGAAAAAATTTCTGGTTTTTCTAAGGAAAAAGCTAGAGAACTAGTTCTAAAAAAAGTAGAAGGCGAAATGTCAAAAGAAATAGCCCTATACTTAAAAGAAAGAGAAGACGAAGCAAAACTTGAAGCTGATAAGAAAGCAAAAGAATTAATTGTTTCTAGTATGCAAAGATATTCAAATGATGTTACTAGCGATCAGACTGTAACTACTGTTGAACTTCCTAATGATGAAATGAAGGGAAGAATCATTGGTAGAGAAGGTAGAAATATTAGAACAATTGAAGCTGTTACTGGTGTTGATTTGATAATTGATGATACACCTGAGGTAATTGTTTTATCATCTTTTGATCCATTAAGACGTGAAATTGCAAAAGTAACTTTGGAAACATTAATTAAGGATGGACGTATTCATCCTGCTAGAATCGAAGAACTATATGATAAAGTTTGTGAAGACTACAAAAAGCTAATTCGTGAAAAAGGTGAAGAGGCATTATTTGAACTTGGAATATCAAAAGTTGATCCAGAAATGGTTGAGATGATTGGTAAACTTGCATTTAGAACAAGCTATGGTCAAAATGCTTTAAAACATAGTATTGAAGTAGCACACTTATCTGGATTAATGGCCGCAGAATTGGGTGAAAATATTTCACTTGCTAAACGTGCTGGTTTATTACACGATATTGGAAAAGCTATTGATTTTGAAATGGAAGGAAGCCATGTTGAAATTGGTGCTGATTTAGCTAAAAAGCATAATGAAGATAAAGTTGTAATAAATGCAATTGAATCTCATCATGGCGATAAAAAACCAGAATATATTATTTCTGAATTGGTAGCTATAGCAGATGCTTTAAGTGCAGCAAGACCAGGAGCAAGAAATGATTCATTAGAGAATTATGTTAAGAGACTTGAAGAATTAGAAACAATAGGAAATTCTATGGAAGGCGTTGAAAAAACATTTGCAATGCAAGCCGGAAGAGAATTAAGAGTAATTGTAAAACCTGATGAAATTGATGATTTAACAAGTTATAAAGTTGCACGTGAAATTAAAGACAAGATAGAGGATACAATGCAATATCCTGGAACAATAAAAGTTGTTGTTATTCGTGAAACAAGAGCTGAAGAAGTTGCTAAATAGTAACTTCTTTTTTTAATTTGTAGAAAAAATTTTTAAAAAAGTGTTGACAGGCGTAAAAAATACACATATAATGTAATTATAAAGGAGGTAAGGTTATGACAATTAATGGAATAATTCATTCAGAAGTTGAAGTTTCATCATATTATGCGATTAGAAATCTATGTAAAGAAATAGGGCTTGTTGATGATAGGGGCAATATAATTGTTAAAATTGACAATGGTAATGTTTTACATTTTTGGTATGATGAGTGGGATGATTATCATGAAATAGTATTATATGATCAACCTTTTGATGTTAAGTATTCATCTACACTTTTAAATTTATATACTCAAACATGCGAATATTTAGAATTACCAGAGGAAATAAGAAATAAAGTTAATAATCATCATGGTGATTATAGAGTGGCTTCAAAATTAGAATTAAAGAGATGGTAATAAATGGAATTAAAGAATAAGTTATATAAAAACATTGGTATTCATGTGATAATAGCATTATTTACTGTAGAAAAAGGAGTTACTAAAGTTTTACTAGTAAGAAGAACTAATGAACCTTTTAAAGGTGAATGGTCACTCCCTAGCGGAGCTATGTATAATAATGAATTAATCAAAGATGGAGCATTAAGAGAATTAAAAGAAAAGACAGGAATAGAACTTGATGATTTGACTCCATTTAGAACATTTGATTCACTTGATAGAAGCCCGCTAATGAGAATGATTGGAATTGGTTATATGGGAATAATTGATTCTAAGAGAGTAGAGATACTAAAAGAAACAAATAAAACTTCTAATGCTGATTGGTTCTCATTAGATACTATTCCTAAACTTGCATATGATCATAATAATATATTAATACATGCAATAGAGAAATTAAAAGAAAGAATTATCGATACAGACATACTGAAAACATTCTTTCCAGAAGGATTTACTTTACCTGAACTTAAAGATGTTTATGAATCAATATTGCAAATTAGTATCGACAGAAGAAATTTTAGAAAAAAAATGTTACCTTTGATAATTGATACAGGAAAAGAAACAAATTATGCAGGGAGAAAGAAAGCCAAATTATATAAGTTTGATAAAAGAAAAAAAGATATAAGCATATTTTAAAATATGCTTTATAAATAAAAATATATGTGTAAAAAATACACAAGTAAAAATCATATTAAAAAATAGGGAGGTATTTATGATTTGTGTTAGAAAATATGGAGATTGGTTAGAAAAATATGAAGTGGTTTTTGATAAAGCTAAACTTAGTGATTTGTTAAAAAGAGTAATTATAAATTGTGGGGAATTGCATTTTGAGAAAAAAGAGTGTGAATATCAATATATCCCAAGATCAGATAGATATAATAATACTAAAGATGGAATAAATATTATTCATTATGAAGATGTTAAAAGTAAAAAAAATGGAAGAAAAACAGTTCATTATTATGAGTATACACCAGTTAATGAAGATTTGTATGATTGCTCATATACAAAATATATTGCACCATACTTTGCATACTTTATTGAAAGAATAATGTCTGGAGATGTTGATGCTTTATCAATATTGCTTGATAAAGATATTACAGCTATTAAACATTTTCCAACTGTTAGAGAAAAAATGGATAGATTACTTTCAACAATATCTAAATTTGAGAATAATCACATCGCTACTCAAAAAGAGAAACTTGCAGCTTTAAATAAAAAATATGCTGAATTAGATTTTGATTCTTCACCATCTCAAGAGAAATATAAAAAGATTAGTAAATTAATGAAAGAAATAAGAGTGTTAGAGAAAACAGCAAAAAAAGAAATGGCAATAGCAGATAAAGAGTTATCAGAATTAAATAAAATTAGTGAAATAAATAGAAATCAAGAACCTATTGATGGATACTTTAATGAATTGGTTTCATTAGTAAAATTTGAATTGATAGATAGAATTGAAATATCTGAGGTAGATAGAGTAAGTTCATTTCTAGGATTCAAAACATTAGAAACACAAAAGCAACGCATTTTGAGATAATTAATTATTAAAATATTAGGAGGAATAAAATATGAATGAATTAATAGAAGCTTATATAGATTTTGACGGAGTGATGGTTGATACAATAAGAGTTACATATAAAATGATGGAAGAATTAGGAATTAGTCTTGCAGATAAAGAAAGTGTTTTCAATTTTTATTCAAAATTAAATTGGGCTGAATTACTTATGAATATTGAAGTAATAAATAAAGCATTTGAAAATATTAAAATGCTTGAAGAAAGTGGAATATATAGATTAAATATTTTAACGACAATTAATTCACTTCAAGAAATGATAGCAAAAGTAAATTTTGTAAGATCTAGAAATCAAAAGATAAATATTTTATTTGTTCCTAAAGGAAAAGAAAAATATGAAGTAGTAGATCCTAAAAATGCAATATTAGTTGATGATTATGGTAATAATGTAAAAGGCTGGATTAAAAATGGTGGTATAGGTTTTAAGTTTACGAATCAAAAAAGTGAAGATTATAATACAATAGAATCTTTAGATGAACTTTTGAGTAATAGATGTTTAACATTGGTGAAAAAAGCATGTTAACTAAATGTTGAAGTTTTATTATAAATGTGATACAATATCAACTAATTTTTAAAAAGGGGGAAAATTATGATAAAGTATGAAGATTTAACGAAAGGTGCATTTTTTAATATAGCTTTTCATGAGTTAAAGCCATTAAATAATAATTCAGAGTTGAAGCAGAAATATAGTTTGAGATATTTTCAAACTGCAGTAAAAAAAGCTTTGGCATTTGTAAAAGATAGTGATTCAACTTGCCATGAATTAACTACTAAAGAAGAATTTGTCTTAGACGGAAATAAGATGATTAATGAAAAAACTGGATTATATTTTTTTGCAAGTTATGTTGATACTAATTCAGCAAAATTTTATGAAGATACTAAAGTAGTTCGTGAATATTTTGAAGATGCTGAATATTATAATAATAATGATATAAAAATGTCATTAAGTAGATAGGATATTTAAAATATCCTATTTTTATTTTATAATAATCTTGGTGATTAGTATGAAAGTGTTAATAACAGGAGCATCAAATGGATTGGGTGCAGATTTTGCAAGAGAACTATCTAAAAAAGAAAATGAACTAATTTTAGTTGCAAGATCTAAAGAAAAGTTAGAAAAGTTAAAAAATGAATTAAGTTGTAAAGTTTCTATAGAAGTAATGGATTTAAGTGAAGAAAAGAATGTTTACAAATTGTATAATAAATATAAAAATAAAATAGACTTTTTAATAAATAATGCTGGTTTTGGTGCTTATGGAAAATTTTATGAAACTGATTTAGAAAATGAACTTAATATGATAGATTTAAACATTAAAACATACCATATTTTGACTAAATTATTTTTACAAGATTTTGTTAAGAAAGATGATGGTAGAATATTAAATGTGGCTTCTAGTGCAGCTTTCGAGCCAGGCCCATTAATGTCAACATATTATGCTACTAAATCGTATGTATATAATTTATCACTTGGGATATATGAAGAACTTAGACGTGAAGGAAAGAATGTTAAAATACATGTATTATGTCCAGGCCCGGTTGATACAGGATTTAATGATAGAGCAAATGTAAAATTCGGTGTTAAATCCTTATCCAGTAAATATGTTGTTAAGTATACATTAAAAATGATTAATAAAAATAAATTAATAATTATACCAGGTAAAGTAATGAAAATGGGAATATTTTTTACCAGATTTATTGGTAGAAAAAAACTTGCAAAAATCACATATAATATTCAAAAAAGTAAATCTTTACAATAATGTCATAAAATTATATAATTTTATATAGTGGTGAAATTATGAAAGTTGTTAAAATTAATTCATTGGGATGCCCTTCATGCATTATTATGAATAATATCTTCAACAAAATTAAAGATGAATATGATATTGAAGTTGAAGAGTATGATTATGATTTTGATGAAGAAGAGGTTGCCAAATTTAATATAGGAAAAATTCTTCCAGTATTTATATTCTATAAAAATGATGTTGAAGTTGCCAGATTAAATGGAGAGCATAAGAAAGAAGAATTTGAAAAGATATTAGGTGATAATAAATGAAAAAAATAATTTATTTAATATTATTTGTATTATTGTTGATTCCAAGTGTAGTATTTGGAAGTGAGAAAATAACACATATTTATTTGTTCTATGGAGATGGATGTCCTCATTGTGCTGCCGAAGAAAAGTTTTTAGATAGTTATTTGAAAGATAAAACAAATGTTGAATTGCATAAATTTGAAGTGTGGTATGATTCCGATAGTTCTAAAAAATATGATGAGGTTCATAAAATATTAAAAGATAATAGTAATGGTATACCATATTTAGTAATAGGTAATAATGCTATTGTTGGATTTGATGAAAAAGTAACACCAGATAGGATAAGAAGTACACTTCAATATTATATGAATACTGATTATAGAGATGAAGTGGGTATATATCTTGGAATAGTAGATGAAGATGAAAGTTCATCAAATGGAAATGCAAAATATGAAGAAAACAATGTGGATATACCAATAATTGGTAAAAAGAATATAAAGGATGTTCCAATATTACTAGCAGCTATTATTATTGGCCTTGTAGATGGATTTAATCCTTGCGCTATGTGGATTTTATTGTTTTTGATATCAATGTTACTTGGAATGAAAAATAAAAAAAGAATGTGGATATTAGGATTATCTTTCTTAATTGCATCAGCAGCTGTATATTTTCTTTTCTTAATATCTTGGTTAAATTTAGCAGTTTTCTTAAATAAGATTATTTATATTAGATTAGGAATTGCTATGGTTGCTGTTGTACTTGGAATGTTTTCTATACTTAGGTTCTTTAATAGAAATGAAGACGATGGCTGTGAAGTTGTTGATACTAAAAATAGAAAGAGAATAATTAATGCAATCAAAAAAATAGTTAAAGAAAAATCATTTTTCTTAGCTATTTTAGGAATAATACTACTTGCTGCATCAGTAAACGTTGTTGAATTATTATGTTCTTTAGGTCTTCCTGTTATGTTTACACAAATTCTTGCAGTAAATGAAATATCAACAAATATACAAATAGTATATTCATTAATATATGTATTCTTCTTCTTAATAGATGATATTATAATATTTGTAATAGCAATGAAAACATTACAAATTAAAGCAATATCAAATAAATATGGAAAATATGCTCACTTAATAGGAGGATTAATAATGCTAATTATTGGACTTCTATTAATATTTAAACCAGAGTGGATAATGTTTAATTTTTAAAACAAAAAATTATCATTTACATATAATAAATTAGGTGATATATGTGAATGATAATTTTTTTAATAGAATAGAAGAGAAAACAAAAGTTGATAAAGATACAATAATAGATCTAGCGAGGAAATTGCAACAAGGAAACTTTAAAGATGAAACTACATTAAGAGAAATAATACATGAACTGTCTGATATAACTGGTAAAGAAGTTTCTGCTGAAAAAGAAAATAAGATAATAAATATGATTGTTAATGACAAAGTACCAACTAATTTAGATAAATACATTTAAAAAGATTTATCACTGTTGATAAATCTTTTATTTTCCATAAAATTCTTTTTGTATTTTATTCGTTGATGATAGCAATTGATATAATGGTTTATTAACGATTAAATCAAATTCTCCAATGTATTCAAATATTGAAGGATTAAATTGTAATTTAAATTCATTTAATTCTTTATAAGGGTTATTACTTGTAAAATCACCAGTTATACCATATAAATCAACATAGTCATATCCTTCTTCTTTATATTCCTGGATTATTGAATAGAACATATATGTTTTAGCATCAAGTAATCTGAAGTCTTTCTTTTGGCCAGTAATTAAAATTGTTATTCTTCCTTCATATTTAGTTATCAATGCAGCTCCATATACTTCTCTAATAACATTTTCTTGCATTTTAATATTTGCAAGAGAAATATCGTATGATAAATCATTTAATATATTATCAGATTCAAGTTTCTTTTTATATAATTCATCATTTTTATTATCTAATTTAAATAGAGCATTAATTTCTTCATTTTTTTCTTGTTCTTTGATGTATTTTCTTTGCAAATATTTTACATATTCATCATAATCTAAATCAAGTAAAATTATATCTACCATATTATTTTCTTTGAATTTTTCATAAAGGATTTTATAATATGCTTTGGTTTTATTATTCTTATTTTCAACGAAAGGATAAAATGTATCAATATCATTTTCATTTCCTTTCATTATATATATACCTTGTTTATCTGTATTTTTTAATTCATCTATTAATTCTTTATCTAGATGACTTTCATCAAAATTAACTAAACTAATTACAGGAGTGTATTTTGGAAGTAAAGATTCAAAGTATAGATTATCTTTTAATTTATCATATCCAATTTCTTTTAATATATTAATTAATTCTTCACTTTTAGAATTAACTACTTTTGTTTTTTTATTAAAGTCTACTATTGAATAAGTAACTTCTGGATTGATTTTTATAAATGCATATGCTTTTCTAAAAAAGAAATCTTTAACTTTTTTAGAAAATTCTTTTAACAACTCTATATCATAATAGTCAATTAAAAATCCACGAGGAGCATATCCATATTTTATTCCCGCAGCTATTGGTTTGTATAAGATTAGTGAGGCAGCTACTAAAGCATTATCTTTATATCCACCTATATACATTACTTCAAACTCACTATGAGTCATCATGTTTCCATATTCTTTTGTTTGATAAAAATTTTTAAGAATATGGTTTTTAGCAAATGCAGAGAATGTTTCTTTATCGATTTCTTGTACTTTCATTTTTATTACTCCTTCTATCTACATAATTATAGCATAATATTAAAAAAAATAGTATAATAAATATGTAAAAAGTATAAAGGAGATAGCATATGAGTAAAATAGTTGACATCAAAGCAAGAGAAATATTAGACTCAAGAGGATATCCTACAGTTGAAGTTGAGGTCAAAACTGAGAAAGGATTTGTCGGAATTGCGTCAGTTCCATCAGGTGCATCTACAGGCAGTAGGGAGGCTTTAGAACTTCGCGATAATGATGAAAGATATTGTGGAAAAGGAGTATTAAAAGCTGTTAACAATGTAAATACAATTATTAAAGATAATCTTGTTGGTATTGAAGTTTCATATCAAAAAGATATTGATATGAAATTAATAGAACTTGATGGAACTGAAAATAAAAGCAAGTTGGGTGCTAATGCGACATTAGGAGTGTCAATTGCATGTATTAAAGCTGCTGCTTTAGAAAGTGGTAAAGAAATATATGACTATTTAAATTCAAGAGAAAAGAGAATCCCAAAATTAATGTTTAATATAATTAATGGCGGAATGCATGCTAAAAATAATTTAGATATTCAAGAATTTATGATTGTTCCAAAAAGAGATTCTTTTAAAGAGGGACTTAGATGTGCTAGTGAAGTTTTTCATGCTTTGAAAAAATTACTTGATTCAGATGGTCTTGCAACTTCTGTTGGAGACGAAGGTGGATTTGCACCAAATTTAGAAACTAACAAAGAGGCATTGAGTTATATTATAAAGGCTATTGAAACTGCTGGATATACTGCAGGTAAGGATGTCTTTATTGCTATTGATGTAGCTGCATCTTCAATCTATAATAGTCAAATTCAAAAATATAAGATAGAAAATAATATGTTAACTAAAGAAGAATTGCTTGATTATTATTTGGATTTAGTAAAGAATTATCCAATTATATCTATTGAAGATCCTTTTGATGAAAATGATTATGAAGGTTTTAGATTAATAACAGATAAATTAGGCAATGGAATAAATATAGTTGGTGATGATTTGTTTGTAACAAATAAGAAGGAACTTGAAAATGGTATTAAGAATGGACTATGTAATTCAATAATTATAAAGCCTAATCAAATTGGTACATTCTATGAAACACTAGAAACAATAGTATTAGCGAAACAGCATAATTATACTTGTATTATGTCACATAGAAGTGGAGAAACAACAGATACATTTATTGTTGATGCTGCTGTTGCACTTGGAATACCATTTATTAAATCTGGTTCAGTTTCAAGAGGAGAAAGAATTTGTAAATTTAATAGGCTTTTAAAAATAGAAGAAGAAATAAAGAATAACTAAAATATAATTGTGTTGTACTTTCAATAAAATTATAGTATAATACTAATCGCAAAGGAGAAATTATGGAAACAGTATTATTAGTAATATCAGTATTTATTATAGTAATGGTTCTTCTACAAAGTAATAAAGCAAGTGATGCTAGTCAAATTATTACTGGAGGAAATAATATATTACTTGGAAAAACAAAAGAAAGAGGACTTGAAGTTATTGTAACAAGATTAACTTATGCATTAGGTTTTGCTTTTATAATAATTTCATTAGTTTTATCAATTTAATTAGTAAAAAAAGTTCATTTTATATGAACTTTTTTATTTTATATGTTAAAATAATTATTAGTGAGGTAACAATGAGAGAAAAAATATTAAAATTAGTTGAAAGTTCAAATAAAAGCTTAAATGCCATGGAAATAATGAATAGAATTAAACCAAATAATACAGTAAAAGATTATGAGGAATTGACAGTTGAAATAGAAAGACTATGTCAAGAAGGATTAATAAGATTAACTAATAATAATGCATATGTTAAAAATGAAATGCTTTATGGTGTAATAGATGAGCATGCAAAAGGTAATGCACATTTAATAATTCAAGGTTCAGACGATTTATTTATCAATAGAAGCAATATGAATGGAGCTCGTGATAAAGATACTGTTCTGGCAACATATACAGATAAAGAACAAAATGAAGCTAAAGTTGTAAGGGTACTTAAACGTTCTTTAGGACGTGGTCTTGCAGAAATTGTTAATAATAATGGTAATTTTACTTTTAGAATGTTAGACGATTTACCTTATAGAGTAGAAGTAGAAGATAGCGATATAAATTTAGTAGATGGGTTAATCGTTCGTTTAGAATATGTAAGAGATATAAATAAAGGTCAAGTTTTAGCAAGAGTTGAAAGAGTAATTGGACACAAAAATGCAGCAGGTAATGAAACAGAAATTGCTATGATAGCTAGTGAATTTGGAAGAAGATTAGACTTTCCAGAAGAAGTTTTAGAAGAAGCAAGAAAGTTTAAAACAACTTTAAGTGATGAAGAAGCAGAAGAAGGATTAAGAAACGGAAGAATAGATTTAAGAAGAGAAACTATTGTTACAATAGATGGTAAAGATACTAAAGATATCGATGATGCGATAAATACCATTATTCTTCCTAATGGAAATTATTTGGAAACAGTTGCTATTGCGGACGTAAGCCATTATGTTAAACCAGGAAGCAAAATGTGGGATTATGCTCTTTTTAAAGGCAATTCAGATTACTTGGGTAATAAAGTTGGACCAATGTTACCTATAGAACTTTCTAATGGTATTTGTTCATTAAATCCAAATGAGAATAGATTTTCACTTGTAGTTCAATATGAACTTACACATGCGGGTGAAGTGTTGCATCCTAAAGTATTTATGGCAGTAATCAAATCTAAGCAAAAAATGAATTATGATGCTGTTCAAGATATAATTGAAGGAAAGAATACTGAGGATACTAAAGATTATACTGTTTTAAAATATACAGTAGGAAAAGATGAAACAATGGATTCTGTAGCATTTAAATACGGTATGACAGCAGATGAATTGCTAAAGTATAATACAAAAAATGAATTTAAAGAAGGAAATGAAATTAATATTCCTACTAGAAAAGTGGTCTTAAATAATTACGTTACTTCTAAAATAATGAAAGATGCTTTAGATAGAAGAGGTAAAGTTGATTTTGATGGTAGAGAAAGAAAATATGACTTTGATGAAAATGATAAAGTTATTGGTATAAAACCTAGGGTTCAAAGAGAAGCTGAAAGATTAATTGAAAACAAAATGATTTATGCAAATGAGGCATATGCAACATATATGGTAGATGAATTATCAAATATATTTACAGGTAATATACCATTTGTTTACAGAACACACGGGGATCCTAATCCTAAAAAAATTGATGATTTTATCGCAATGTTAAGTGCTTATGGAATAGTATTACCATTCAAAATTGATTCAGATAATATAAGTAATCATGATTTACAAATGATTCTTGATACTTTAAAAGATAAAAGTAATTATAGTGTATTTAACGATAAATTATTACGTTGTATGCAAAAAGCTAAATATAGTCCTGATAATTATGGACATTTTGGTATAGCTAGTAAACTTTATTGCCATTATACTTCCCCAATAAGAAGAATGGCAGACTTATTAATACATACTATGTATAAAGAATTAATAGTTGAAAAGAAAACTGATGTAGATAATTTGAAACGTTGGGCAGCATATTTAAATGATGTATGTGAACAAATATCTGTATGTGAGCAAGATGCTGAAAAGTGCGAATATGCAGTAGAAGATTATTTAAATGCAACATATATGGAAGATAAAATTGGTGAACAAGTTGAAGCAAATATTGATGGACTTTTAACTAACGGTTTCTTTGTTAGTACAGATAACTATATAGAAGGTAGAGTAGACTTTTATTTAGAACCAATTGATGCTAAAGAACTATTAGAATTAGAAAGCAAAGAAGAAATAATTAAATATGTAGAAGAACATAAAAAAGCAATAACTAAGTCTTATGATTATAATGAAAAATTATATGGATTTCAAAGAAATGGTAAAATGTATTTAAGATATGGAGATAGAGTAATCGTAGTATGTACAGGTGCTTATCCAGAAAGAAGAGAAATAGACTTTACATTAGTAAGGAAAATATAATATGGAAATAATTAATAGAAAAGCAAATCATGATTATTTTATTAAAGACACATATGAAGTTGGAATAGAACTAGTTGGAACTGAAATTAAAAGTATCAGAAAAGGGAATGCTAATATTAATGATTCTTATGCTAGAGTTAAAAATAATGAAGTGTTTCTAACAAATATGTATATAGCAAAATATGAAGAAGGAAATATTTTTAATCATGATGAAAGAAGAGAAAGAAAACTACTTCTTCATAAAAATGAAATACTTAAAATAGCACACAATATCGAAACA